>Ga0172374_1000124_pt1 | contig 64756 bp, 54 predicted proteins | sample LakKiv3m_FD_114536 | JGI IMG/M metagenome (GOLD analysis project Ga0172374, IMG submission 114536) | Freshwater microbial communities from Kabuno Bay, South-Kivu, Congo - kab_092012_10.3m | ecosystem: Environmental > Aquatic > Freshwater > Lake | place: Democratic Republic of the Congo... | reverse complement strand
TAAAAGCAAATCTATGAAAAAAAAGGAGTTATGAAAAGTTAAATTCTAACTACGGCTGTTTACGCTTATTTGTTGTTTATTATACTTGTTCCGGTATTCAACCGGGGTTAATCCGGTTATCTTTTTAAAAACAGTTCTGAAGGCTTTGGTGTCGGTATAACCGACATCGAACATAACTTCATTTATATTTTTCCGGCTGCTCTCAAAGCTTCTTTTTGCAACTTCAATTTTAACCCGGTGTATATATTTAATTACTGTATTGTTCGTGGCTTTCTTGAATCTCCGTTCAAAGCTTCTGATTCCTATTGCAAAGATGCCGGCTAATCTGTCAACGGTTATTTTTTCATGGTAGTTCTCCTCAATGAATTCCTGTGCCTTCAGAATCTCACCATCCGCATGTCCTTTCTGGCCATTGAATATCATAAATGAAAGCTGACTCTCCCTGTCAATGTCGATGGCGAAAAATTTTGATGCATGAATTGCCGTATGACGGTCAGTGTATTTTTCAACCAGGTATAAAAGTAAATTCCAGTATGAATTGGCGCCGCCGCTTGAGTAAATCCCATGCTCTTCCGTTATGATATTTGAATCAACAAGCTCTACCTCCGGAAACATTATCCTGAATTCATTTGCCGAACTCCAATGTGTTGAACATTTCCTTCCGTTTGAACATTGAACAAGGCTTGCTTACCGGATTCTTCCAGGAACCTGTTAACAGTATTAAACATTTACTGTGGATCTGCTATGCAAAACTTTCGAAAGGGGGTAAAGCGGAACATCCGCCGCAGAATACATTCTGGGGCGCGCTGTTCGGCGATCTTACCGATAAATACGGGAATCATTGGTTACTCAACTTCGATCAGACTAAAAAATAATCCTCATTGGATAAAATAATCTGCCCGTCTGGTTTAAAATAAATTTCACCGGACAACCGGAAGTATTTAAATGTTACTTTTTAAAGATTGCCTTATTTCTGTCGGCTTTTGAAACCATTTTATTGAAGGAATGGTAATCAGAATAATCTTCAGGAGAAAATTTTCCTCCTTCATTGAAATACTGTCTCACATAATGAAGTTCATTGTTTGTCCAAGTAACTTCAGCAGAATAGGTTCCGAATCCGGTATTTAATTTAATGTCGTCCGGGATGAAGTCGGAGGTGACATTTAATGGAAGACGAAAAACAATACTATCGGTATCACAATAACCAATTCCGGGATAAAATGGCAGATTACGGTTTTCTTTCAATAAAGGCAAAGGAGGTACCCGGTCAAATGTATTCAGTGGAATAAACATTCTGGCTCCTGTAAGCGTTGCATAAGCCGGGATTGTCATCTCAAGTTCCTGGGTTGCCTCAGGCACTTCACCGGGTAATGAATGATAGGTTAGTTTGACGATATTCATTGTCGGAATCGAAAGTTCTTTACGAACCATTTCTTTCTGTTCCTCTTTCGATAGGTGTAACTTGTCATCAAAAAGTTCATATTGGAGACCGGTAACTTTGGTTGTGCAGCTTATGTGAGCATCACCTGTACTGTCGAGATCAATTACTGCTGTCCGGGTTAACAGGTTCCGGGATTTTGGTATGGAAGGAGTCCTGGCTATTATCCCACCTTCCGGGGTTATGATAAGCACTTCATGGTTTTCAGTCATCATTCCAAGGTATCCGAATGGAATTACCTGGCTTGTGCATTCGAGCCATATCGTGTCATTTTTAAGAGGAACGCAAAGGATCGCATGGTTGAACTGAAGACTCGGGAATCCCGTCTTGATTGGCATACTCCATTTCCCTGCATTTACAAGAGTATAGTATGAATTTATTCCGGCACACTCAAACAATGCCTTCAGAAAGTTAGTGAGTCCCTTACAATCACCATAACCGTATTTAGCGATTGTAGTTGCATCAACAGGCTGATAACCTCCGATTCCGATCTGAACGCTGATATAACGTGTATTCTCCTGGAAATACCCGTAAATCCTCTTGAGTGTCGTAAGCGTATCCGGTGAATCCGAAATAATTTGCCGGATTTTCATTTTTATCTCATCAGGTAGTCTTCCGCGGTTGTTGTTCAGCCAGTTTATCCACATACCATAAGCTTTCCATGTAGCCGGTTCAGGATCATGACCGGGAATTAAAATCATCGCCGGCGCTATATAAACAACTGGTACAATCTGGTCAATGCCGGTACTGAGTGGTTCGGGAATCAAAGCAGCAAAATTGCGGATTTTCCAGCTTAATGCGGAATCGTTGTTCCTGACGGGGAAATTACCGTGATCGGGGAAATTCAGAGAAAGATACCTGGGCATAAACTCCTCCGGAGCCAATATCTTCAAACTGGCGTATTCTATTGACGTATGATAATCATCTACTCCCCGCCAGACAGGATATTGAACCAGTTCCCATGAGAACCGTTCAAATTCATACTCAATAGAATAAGGATAATGTGACAATACTGGCCGGATAATTTTTACCCTGTCATCGGAATATAGCGCCCCAGAACTGACAGCGCTCTGATCGATAATATCATCAGGGTTTACCTTCTCAGTTTCCTTTCCTGATGCATCGTATATTTTACCTTTAATCCGGCTGATCTTCGAATCTTTGTCATAATAGACCCTCAGAGCAGCTTTTTCTTTTGCGCTTGAACCAAGCACAGTAAAAACGATATGGACTTTCTCTGTCACTTTGCTGAGAGAACTTATCTCCAGAACTGTTTCATAAGTCCGGACCACGAGATCTGCATTTTTCAATAATTCCGGAGGAATTGCTGAAACCGGGTATTTAACTTCTTCTCCTTCTATTATGAACGGTGCTGAAATTAACAGGAAAATCAACAAAAAGAATTTCTGCAGACAATTCTGATTATTCCCGGAGGTGATGATTTTTCTCATACTTTTTTGAGTATGATCTGCTGAGAATGTTTGGCTACCATAAGCGAAAAAAACTGACGCAGATCGGCATATTCCGTTGCCGTATACATCACTTTTGAAATGTTCAGAACGCTGTTTACGCTTACCTTATTTCCGGAATGTGAAACTATGAAACGGAAGGAACCGGCACGGTCAGGCAATAAAATCTTTACCGGTTCAGGAACTGATTCAACAACATAACCATCAGGGATTTCAATGGAGAACACATAAGTCTCCTTCAGAGGCATTATAAAATCGACAACACTTTCACGTTTTTCAGCTTTAAACGGATTATTGTTCTGACCAAAACCCAGTAAGGCATTGAAATATATCATATTGCCATTCACCTGTGAAACATCTTCAGAAACTAATTTATAACACTGATTTACCGATATATCTAGACTATCAATATTTTCAATTTTGATTTCATCGATTTGCCAGTCTTTATGTTTCTCTTTCAGGGACGTATAATATTTTTCTGGTAAGTCTCTGTAATAATCCTTACGAATCCTTTCGGCAGAATAACCTGATGACGACACTTTAAGTACTCCCGACACAACACCTTCACCTGATATCTTCATTTCCGAATGGTAAAGTGTGTTTTCTGTTTCTTTTCCCACGAGAGGGATCCATTTCATATTGGTTCGTGAGATAAGCAGTCCGTTACCGTTCAGGCACTGTATCGGAAGATAGTCAGCAGGACGGTGTTTCCCTGTTGCATCGAGTAACCATATCTTATCTCCGGTTGAAACGGATGCCAATACATAGTTCAGTTGGGTGATGACAGGGTGCGAATCAAGAAGAATCCCGTTGTCGCGTGTACTGAGCGCCACGGGTGAAGCGTCTAATCCAAGTTCTTTGAGGAGAACAACCAACAGAAGATTAATATCTGCGTCATTACCTTTGCGTTCATCAAAAGCATTGCGGAGATTCGTTGTCGGATAAAGTCCGTTTTTTCCGTTCCATGTCATCCGGTTACGTATGAAAGCATGAGCGGCATATATTCTCTTCAAAGGTGTTGTATCAATCTCATTTATTACTTCAGAAACATCCTTTACAATTCTTCCGCGCTGTAGTTGCTGACCAAAATCATTATCATCAAGCAGAAGCTCACAGATATCCTCCCATGTAGAGGTGTAAACTTTCCTGGGTTGACCGGGAAATTGGGAATGCTCTAATTCAAATTCAATTTTAGAAATAAAATTAGTCATGGCAGGAGCATATGGTTCCTCTTTAATGGCCGGAACATTGCAGACTGCAAAATGAGATATGCTCTGAACGAAATCCAGCTGACTCCTTTCATAGGTGGTTTTATGTGCATAGCTCCCTGGTTTGAGGCCTGAAGATTCACCACGGTCTTTGGAAACAAAGTTTATGGTACCGGGTGAGCTGCTTGTCTCGCTTATTACAAATGGTACCTCTCCATGTGTAAGTTTAGAGAAAACATAATATTCCGGTACTGTCACTGTATATTCGCTCCACTGAGTCGGGATTGTGCTCTGAAACTCCCATTCACGAACATTCCAGAGGTAGTCGGAAAGTATTTTATACTGAATATCAATGATCGATCCTTCTTTAACATCCGGCATTGTGAACCTGGTGCGAAGCCAGTTCAGGTTGATCTGCTCTTCGAAAATGTTGTCTGATCCCAGTTTCGTAGTTTCCACTTTACCGTTTACCAGATTGAAGGTGTATCCTTTTAGTTGTACCAGTGTTTCGGTAAGGTCATTTTTCCTGTATATGGGAATGGAATGTGTTGCGAATTCATACCCGTTTTTGGTAAATATCTTTATACGCAGGTGCCTGGTAAAGATCAGTTGAAATCCCTTATCCTCATTGTATTCGAAAAAACTTTCACCTTTATCTCCCAGAATAACTGCGGCAGCGCTGGTATCTTTATCATATACCCTGTCCTTGAAGTCCTCCTGCCTGATCTTTGAAAAGGTATAGGGCTGTCTTTGTGCCAGGCAATGCATGGCAATAACATAAAAGATAATCCCCGGAAGGATAATTCTGAAAAGTACGGTAAAATTATACATCGGAATGTAATTAATTTGTTAGGTGATTAATTGTTACTGCAAATATAAAAAATCCGGCATTGTATTAAATTCGTCTAGAAAGAGTCTTTAAAATTGACCATGTCATACAAAACAATGATAGGAAAGCCGTGATTATCACCTCAAACAATACCCCGCCGGCCAGTGGTCTCCCCAGCGCTTGGCACCCGGCAAAAAATACAACCATTCCATAAAAATTGATGGCCCACCCGGCAAAGATCAACAGGTGTCCGATGAGGTACTTACCATAAAGCAGGCAAAGGGCCCCTGTGACTAATAAAGGACCGGGAATAATTATGTCGGCAAGCGCAAAACCCAGATCGAATTTACCAATAGGTAAATCTGGTAAGTTATTCATGGCAGTTTCAGGTCGCAGTAGTTTACATCCCTGCATAATTATAAACAGGATGCCGACGATCAAAGCCAGAATTGAGACCAGATGCGTTACCGGATCGGCCTTAAACCGCTTAAAAAAAATAATCCCTTTATACATAATTCATTAATCTTAAAGCATGCGATATAAAAGTACAAAAATTGAAAAAATGCCAATCTTGGCAGTTTGGGAATCTTTTAAACTTACAGCCAGCCATTTATCATTTTCTTTAAATAATATTTATTAGTATATTGCAGAGTTGAATGATGAGGTTTAAGGTGATTATTATTTATTTACAATCAAAAACCAGATCCAATGAAAACAAACATGTTTATGTTAAAGTATGAGACACAGGTTTATGTGATCATTCGTATCGTGGCCGGATTCCTGTTTCTGTGGCACGGTTCCCAGAAACTTTTTGATCTTCCTCCTTCGGGCTATCCGATGACATCATTTATCGTGATTTTCGGAGGTTTAATAGAGTTTCTTGGTGGACTTCTTGTCATGACAGGTCTTTTTACCTCTTGGGCAGCTTTTATCTGCAGTGGTGAAATGGCCTATGCTTACTGGGCTTTTCACGGCACCCATGCCATACTTCCAATTCAGAACCAGGGAGAAATGGCCATGTTATATTGCTTTCTGTTTTTATTCATTGCAGCCAAAGGTTCCGGCGTCTTCAGCGTCGACAATCTGTTGGAAAAAAGACGGCTAACAAGTAAAGCCACAAATATTTGACTGATAACCTAAATGGAATTTACGAACTCATGAGGAAACCAGGAGAGGGCTGAATCCTATGCCAAACTAGAGTTCCCAAATACATAACTGAGTGACTTGTTAAAGCCTTCCGGTCGGGAACAGACTGTCTTTACGGGAAATTGGTGAAGTTTTAAGGACAAAAACATTTGTGTATGAAAACTTTAAACATTCTTCTGCTCCTTTTATTTATCGGAGTTATGTGTTCCTGTAAACGAAGTAACACAAATGATCCGGATCATCCCATTCAGGAAGAGCATGACTGTGATGATCATGTTTTAAAAGAACCCTTCATTGTTTATGCCGGCGATCCGACAGGTATGGCTGTCATGGTTCAAACCACATACTATGTGCATGAAATGGGTACTGTAAAAATCAGATGGGGATATGACAGCCCCGACAATCTTGGATCGTATGTTACAATGGATAATTACAAATGCAAGGTAAGCGGAGGCTATCAGGACTATTATATCTGGCAGAAGAGCTGGGGACACGGTACATTCAATCCAAATTCAAAGGTCTGTTACAGGGTTCATGTAGCGCTACCTCATCACGATTACTATTTTGACGGTTTCTTTTATAATTCCGATGATAACATGACATCTCTTACATTTTATGCTTTTGGCGATACAAGGGACGGTGGTACCGAATTTGCAAGCGTCATGAACGCCATTGCTGTCGATATGGATGTTAATTGGGACCAACGCGGCAGACTGATACTTCATACCGGCGACGTTGTTTTTAATGGCCCATGGCACTCCTATTACCCTTCAAATCAAACATGGAATACTCATTTTTTCGGCAGAAAGTGTAATAACAACGACGGGGACCGGAGCAAAGCTTTATGGGTTCTTGCACGGGTACCGGTACTTGCCGCCCTCGGAAATCATGACTACATGTGGGATGGTAGTGATGATAAAAACAGCACCCGTTTTTATATGACTAACTGGCCTTACTGGATGTACAGTTATACAAATCAGATCACCCTTAAAAAACTTTGCGATGATCAGGATTATGCACCTGAACCGGATTCCATCTACTATTCCTTCGATTACGGTCCGGCACATTTTATATCCCTTTCCACCTATCCGGCCGATGGAGATGACCAGTCCCAGAAATTAAATGTCGGGAGTACCCAGTACAACTGGCTTGAAAATGATTTAAAGAATAACAACAAACCATGGACTTTTATCTATTGCCATATTCCATTTTATGATGGCGGAGGCGCATACAACCATACAGCCATACAGAGTTGTGAACCGTTATTTCACAAATACGGGGTTGATGCAGTACTCCAGGGACATGAGCATTGTTATGTGAGAATAAATGTAAATAAAGGAACTCCGAATGAGATCCCATATATAACCTTGGGCTGCGGTGGTGTTAAACCAGAAACTAATGCACATGAATATGCTGACTGCTATGCAGAAAAATATCATTTTGCCAGATTCGATATTACCAACAATGACAGTATTCAGGTATTTATCACAGAAAAGCATCTGAATCTGCCAGGGAATATTGAAAAGTTCTTTATAAAGAACCGTCCAAAACAACAATGATCAGAATACACTTTCGAGTCGCCGGCAAAATGGTCTCATATTCAGAGCCACACCCATTCACACATAATTGGCTTTATATCATCCGGCCTTTGTCTTGCTTTCTTCAGGATTTTACGGGCCGCCACCTGAGGTGATCAGCTTCTTTAAACTGTTCTTCACATAATCGGTCCATGCTCCTGAACATGCATCGAAACACTCAAACTCCGGGACTAATCCCAGGTGGGTAAACCGGATTTCAGTTCTTTTACCTTTTTTAGATATCTCAAAAGAAATCTCGGTACCGTTCCACTCAGTTTTATCCTTCACAAAACTAAGGTTACTGTCGGTGATAATCCAGACAACCTTCCTTCCAGGGATCAGCTCAGTAATCCTTTGTCTGGAATAATGAATATCCCCGTAACGATATGTGAACTCAGCACCGGGTTTGTCGGTGCTGCCTTCAATTTCACCCGACCACCATCCTCTGACATTATTTATGGCGGCAAATGCTTCTTCCGGAGTTTGATCCACCGTAATGGTTGTAGAAAAATCTGATGATTTCATATGTTTATATTTTTATAATTCCCGTTAACTGTTTTTATCTGTTATTTTTACCTTAACCTGCAGAGGTACCTTCCGGATTTTCTCTATTAAGAGTATAAAGATGAAGTCGTTACAAGTTGAGTACGATTAGTAAATTTTTATTTCTTCCAGGAGATTTCCGGTGAAACATCTGAGCATAATAATCCCTAACGGAAAAACAATCTTAGAAGTATTCCAGAGGCGGATTCAGACTATAATCTTGTTTCCTGGTAAAAAATTTTCCCTGAAAACTTGCTTTATTGTAAGTTATGTCATATATTAGTAAGGTTATTTTTATGTAGAAAACTTTCTTATATATGAAAACAATTATATTCTTAATCCTTTCTTTTGTTTCCATCAGTGGTTCTTCTCAAGATCAATCATTCCATTCATTTCCATCTTTACTCATGGATACCCTTTATCCTCCTACAGAACTTCAGGCTGAAAATTGGGCATCACAAATTTACGTACACTGGAATAAACCTGAAATCCCCGGAGGAGGTACCCCTGCTGGATTGGTGGGCTATTATATTTACAGGAATGGTTTGAATATTTTTTATGTTAATGATCCCGATTATCTTAGTTATATCGATGTAGAAATTGATCCAGGGCTTTATATTTATAAAGCGACTGCTTATTATGACCTTACAACTTACGGATACCCTGGTCAGTATGCCGAATCGGCCTTTTCAAATAGCGATACTACATATGGAGGTTGCGCCTGTCCATCTTTATGGGAACCCTGGGATCAGGCATCTTATAATTATAATGACTGGATATTTAGTCCCGGCCAGGGAAATTGGGATATTTCGATAACCGAAGGAAATCCGTTACCCACTGCTGTTTTCCTGGGAAATCCCGCATCGGCAAATTTCGATCAGAGGCTGGTTTCTCGTCGCGTTTCGAGCGGGTTTATCTGTGCCAATTATATCGTGGACTTTGATCTTAAGATGGAAGCCGTTACTCCCGGAAATTCAGCACAACTCTTTTTTGAAATTTATTATGATTCAACCTGGTTCATCAAGGATGTATTCGACAACATTAATACCGATGGATGGATACATCACACCTATGACATAACTGCTGATGTAACTGAAGCAACCTGGTATTTTTTCAGGGTAGGCTTCAGGGCGGCGGGAGATACGTCAACGGTTATCGGTAGCTGGATGATCGATAATATCCGCGCTGATTTTTATTGTACTGCTCCTGATTCCATGCAGTATGATTTAGCTGAAAACCAGGTCAACCTGTTCTGGAACCAACCATGCAGGAAAGCCGATACAATAGTCTATCCGGAAGGTTTTAATATTTTCCGGACAGATTCAACCGGCCTGCCACCATATTATCAACTTAACACAGAATTGATAACTGATACTTTTTATGTGGATACCATTTACGATTACATGATGAATGGTGAGTTCCGGTATTGTATGAATGTAGTTTATAACGAGTGTATCTCAGATACATCTGCCTCAATATTGGTTTCTATTCCTGTCGGTACTGATGAGCATGAAAAGACTGTCCTGCAGGTATTCCCAAATCCGGTATCCGGAGTCCTTCAGATACAGAGCGAAACAGCTTTGGAAACCGTAACACTTTGGTCAATGACATGTGTTGTCAGATTACAGGTTAATAATTTAAAGGATAAGAGAATTACCATACCTGTTGATAATCTTCCTGAGGGTGTTTACTGGGTTGGGGTATTAACTGGTAACAGCTACGTTATAAGGAAAGTCATGGTTATACGACCATAGTGACAATCGGAAATACCTGATAGTATTTTTTTACATCACTTCAAGAATTATCATTGTTGTTGATATCCTTCATCTGCTAATGACGTTTACCAATATCCAGTTCGATATCGTCTCCAAGGCCACCGGCGCAATGGTTTCCCCGATCTTTGAATATTCAGTTGGAGAACCGGTTTTAGCTGTCTGGAAAAGATGGTTCAGACCCTTGAGTTCTTTTATTTCATAATTCGGATTTCCTCCGAAGATCAGAGCCTTTTCGATCGCCTGCAGGTTTTCCTCAGGTGGAACCTGGAGATCCAGTTCACCGTTGATGGCAAGGACAGGACATTTAACATTTGACAAATAATCAACCGGATCAAATGTCAGGAAACAACGGAACCATGGGGAAATAATTGTTTTTACCTGGGCATCAACCTGAGTTTCAGGCATGGGATGATGACCGCTGTCGGCGGCATGTTTTTTATCGAATCCGGCAAAAAGTCTCCGTATCTTCTGTTCTGCCCTGGCATTGTCTTTATTCTTCTTTAAAACTGTGTAGATGTCTTTACTTAGTTTTTCGTTTGCCTTAATGTTTTTTTCATCCATTCCTTCTGCTTTTGAGATGAGCGCTGACTGAAGTAAAAGGATCTGTTCACCTGTAAGACCTGGACCGGCCATCAGTACAATAAAAGCAACATCATTGCGTCTCGATGCAATTACCGGAGCGATCATCCCTCCCTCGCTGTGTCCTATGAAACCGATCTTTGTGGTATCAACTTCCCCTCTCTGTTTCAGGAAATCCAGCGCCGCCCCGGCATCATTCGCAAAGTCGAAGGTTGTTGCCCCGGGAAAAACACCTCCCGACTTGCCTGTACCCCGGTCATCATACCGGAACACGACAATACCCTGCCTTGTCAGCCAACCGGCAAGGACCATAAATGGTTTATGGCCAAGTAATTCTTCATCGCGGTTCTGGGGACCCGAACCGGTAAGAAGAATGACTGCCGGGAAAGGACCTGCTGATCCCGGAATCGTCAACGTACCTGCAAGGTCTATCCCATCCTTCTTGTTTTTGAATTCAACGTCGACACAGTCGTAAGGAAATGGTGGTCTCGGTTCCTGCGGACGGTTGAGGACAAACTTTTTTTCAATCCGTGTGAATGTCAAAGGAAATGAAAATCCCGACTGTTTCCAGTTACCCGAGATTGAATCATTATTGATGCTCAACTTTCCGGTAAAAATACTTGCAATTGACTTTACCTCCACAATAATAGAATCTTCTGATGAAACCAATCTACTTGTCGGTATATCTTTAGCTCCCTGTGAAGGACTGTCGAAGGTAACGGTCATACTGTCTCCGGATGATACGGAAACCTTCATTATGATGGGGAGTTCAATGGTCTGAATTTTAATATTCCCCATCCAGGAACCTGATAATCGCTTCAAAGTCGTGCTACCCTGACCGTATGCTGTGAGTTGTATTATTGCTACCGCTAAAAGAACTAAAGACCTTTTAAAAATCACCAGGGATTTCATGTGTTAATAATTTTATATTTCATTGGTCAGATGGAATATCGATTATAATCATCCGATCACTTCGCTACTTAACTACCGCCTTCGCATAACTATTGGAGAATGCTGCAAAGTAACCAACGGCTCCGTTATTGACATTCCCCTCAACATTGGCAGGCGGACCGCTGAAAAACGGTATATTAAATCCGGCTTGTCTCACCTGGTCGATAAAGTTAAAATATTCTTTTGTAATACCCGACATCTGGATCATGACCGTATCTCCAGGGTACAGGGTTTCCCATTTATGGGCGTTGTTCAGGTACATTGCATCAATCCCGCTGATATAACTGCCGTTAAATAAAGCATCATCTGTGATTGTTTTTTTATTAAGGGTATCAGTCAGCAATATACCGTTACGGTATAAATTGAACATGTAATAGTTTACTTCATTTCCGGGATCTTGTGCCCAGACCTGAATGGTCCAAACCCCTTCCTTGCCCCATTCGGGATGAAAAACCGGTCTGATGGAATCGAGTTTGGCCACAGGCCTGAGCTGGTCGGTGGCCTGGTAATCTTTATATCCGCCGATTGGTTCAGGCAGCTCAACATTAAGTGTGTAAATACTGCCGGTGTGTCCTGAAAATGTTGAATCGGTTTCATATATCCCGGAAACACCCGGAATGGTCTCCTTCAGTTGGTATGCATTGATCCCGTCAGATAATATCATTGTGGCGTCTACAACCCTCGGTGCGGGTTCATTATAAAAGTAGCTTGCCGTGCTGGTCAATGCAACTCTGTAAGGTCCGTTCCCGGGAGAAATACTGCCGTCGACAACCAGCCTGGAATAGGTACTGTCGAGCTTTACTTCTACCTTCTCGGTACACGCCAGAAGAAGAAGCGCAATGAACAGGTTCAGGATAATATTTTTAATCATTATTAAAATGAAAATTAAAAGTTATTGACGGAATTATCCCGAAAAGGTAAACCTTCTCAGCATAGGTGATATTCGGATTCAGATTGTCCTGTACAAAGTTGATCGACCATGTGTTGTGACGGTTATATACATTATAGACGGACAAATTAAGATCCCAGTTGAACTTTCTCCCGGGTTTCTGTTTCCCGGAAAAGATAACCGACAGGTCAAGGCGGTGATAATCCTGATAACGGTAAGCATTGCGGTCGGAATATATCGGTATGATATTTCCGCCGATCTCGGCTCTTCCGGTCGGAAATGTAACTGCAGCGCCGGTGGCATATATCCAGTTTGCCGAGACAGACCATCGTTTACTGATATTATAGTTGAGAACGACCGATATGTTATTTGGCTTGTCGTATGGAGCAGGGTAGGGGTTTCCGTCATTGATCTCAGCTATCTGCCTGAATGTCCGTGAATATGTGTAGCTTATCCATCCGCTTACTTTCTTTTCATTCAGACGCACCAGGAATTCAATACCATAAGACCATGCTTTACCGGTACGGATCTCACCCTCCAGCTTGCTGTTTAAAAGCAGGACTGCAAAATCCTTAAAATCGATAACATTCTGCATCCATTTGTAATAGAGCTCAACAGATGTTTCAATTGTATTCCTCCTGAAATTCCTGAAATAGCCGAGAGCAACCTGGTCGGCGATCTGGGGTTTCACGTTCGGACTCGCCGGAAACCAGATGTCTAATGGTGTCCCGACTGTGGAATTCTGGGCAAGCTGAAGATATTGGAATGTCCTGGAATAGCTTGCCTTGATTGAAGATTTTTCATTGAAATCGTAAAGGAATCCTAACCGTGGTTCAAGACCGGCATAATTCTGGTAAAGGACACCGGAATTATAAACTGTGGAATCGATCGCCTTATAATTTGAATCAAAATGAAATACCGTTCCCGGTCCGACATTCTGAAAAAGAGAAAAACGAAGTCCGTATTTTATGGTAAAATGGTCTCCAAGCCGTTGTTCATTGCCCGCGTAAATGCCGGATTCGACAGCATAGTTGTTCGGCACCTGAACGCTTTTAAAAACGGTCTGATCGCCTATGCCCCTGGCAAGACCCGGATTGAACATATGATAAATAACTGTGGCGCCGAACCGGATTGTGTTATTTGTATTAAGATAATAGCTTAAATCACCTTTCAGACCGAGGTCGCGCAGACTTGATGTCCATTCAAAAGAATTGGTTTCACCGGCCGGGGTTCCAAGGAAGTAGCGATAGTTGGTATATACGAATGTGAAGTTTGAAAAGAGCTGTTTGGAAAAGAGATGATTCCACCGTAGCGTAGCCGTTTCATTACCCCAGTTCATGCTTGCGAACGCATTCTTGAAGACATCGCGACCAAAATAGCCTGAAAGAAACACCTGGTTATTATCGTCGATGCGGTAATTGATCTTTGCATTCAGATCATAAAAATAGAGCCGGTTGTTCTGTAATGCTTTTTCCGATGACAGGGGAAGGAAGATGTCGGCATACGTACGGCGTCCCGATATCATAAATGAACATCGGTCTTTAATGACAGGACCTTCCACCGTCAGCCTGCTGGCGATGATCCCGATCCCACCATTCACTTCGAATTTCTTTGAATTTCCTTCGATCATCCTGACATCGAGAACGGAAGCAAGCCGTCCCCCGAAGATCGGAGGGATATCACCCTTATACAGTTTCACATCCTTTATGGCATCATTGTTAAAGACTGAGAAAAAGCCCATGAGGTGTGAAGCATTATATACTGTCGCCTCATCGAGGAGGATAAGATTCTGATCTGGGGCGCCTCCCCTCACGCTGAATCCGCTTGAACCTTCGCCAACCGATTGGACTCCCGGTAAAAGCTGAATTGCCTTGATGATGTCCACTTCACCCATCAGGGATGGAATTTTCTGGATGGTCTTGATGTCCATCTTGAAGGTGCTCATCTCCGGTTTTAATACATTCTTGTCATCTTTTTCACTAGTGATCTCAACCTCCTGCAAGGTTTCCTGAGCGGGAGTCATTTCTATATGCAGGATAATATCTTTGTTAAGTTCAATCAATTTATGGATGGATGAATATCCTATATAAGAAAAAACCAGATTATATGAGCCTTCCGGCAGAGTGAGCGAATAGTTACCATAAATGTCGGAGGCTGTCCCGGTCTTCAGTTCCCTTAAATATACGGTTGCGCCAAAAAGTGATTCACCGCTTGATCTGTCAGATATCTTTCCATTGATGGTAAACTTCCTGATCTTTTCCTCTGCATCGGTGAGTGAATACGAGATGTTAAACCAAAAAAGAAGCAGGATAATAAAAAAATATCTGTTCGCCATCCGGGGCTGTTTGAGTAATTAAAGTTTATTTTCTGATAATCCTGAATTCACCGTTCTCATTTAGCCTGATGATCCTGGATGGTTTCACATTAAGGAATTCATCCCGGTAAAGTGAAACCACATGGTCGACCTGGCTACAAATTTCCTTGGAAATGTTCTTAAAGACCAGGGGAGTAGGCGAACCTGAAACATTCGCAGACGTGGAAACAACAGGTTTCCCTAATTCATGAATCAGAGATTTACAGAACTCATTATTAACGATCCGGATGGCAACTGAATTGTCCTCACCGATCACATTTTTAGCCAGATTTTTTCCCTTGGGATATATGATGGTCAATGGAGTGTCAACATTTCTTATCAGGTCCCATGCAATTTCGGGCACTTTTTCCACATAAAGCGGTAGCTTTTCCGGGTCATCTAAAAGAATGATAAGGCTTTTTGTTTCCATTCTTTTCTTAATCCGGTATATCTTTGCCACTGCTCTGTAATTCAAGGCATTACATCCGATTCCCCAGATAGTATCGGTAGGATAGAGGATGGTGCCGCCCTTTTTAAGTACATCAAGACATTTGCGGATTTCTACTTCAATCGACATACTTTAACATCTATCAATTAACTTATTTAATGAAATGGACAAAGCACAACGGAAATGTCTTTCCGGACATTGTGCAAGACCGTGCAATCCACACGGCTTACATGGTAAAATCTCATCAGTTTGAACCACACATGAATCATCCGATAACGGCCCGAAGCCGAATTCCGGGACGGTGGAACAGAAAATGGCAGTCACAGGAGCATTAACTGCAGATGCCAGGTGCAAAGGGGCAGAATCGTTTGTAAAATTCATCTTTGCCCTGCTCATCAGTGCAGCCGATTCGAGGAATGTTAATTTGCCGGCCAGGTTAATGCACAATCCGGAACCTGAATTGATTCTGATCTGCTCACATAGTGCATCATCCTGATTTGAACCGAGGAGGTAAATATTCCGGCCGGGAGGTATCATCGCTATGAATGAGACCCATTGTTCCATGGGAAATTGTTTGGTAAACCACAGGGAGGCCGGTGAAATAGTATAGAACAATCCGGTGTCATATTCTCTGATCCGGTTAAAATCTTTTTGAACCGGATATAACTTCGGTTTGACAATGCTTGTTCCTGCATGCGAGTTAATAAGTGATAAGTTCCTTCCGACCTCATGTACAGGTCCGTTAAGAATATGTGGAATTCTGACAGTAAAGAGAAAGGAAAGCGGATTCTTGTCAAATCCAATTTTCGTACCGGCCCTTGAGAATGCGGTCATCAATCCGGTCAGAAAAAACCTCTGGATATTCACGATCAGATCGTATCTGGTACGCCATACCCTGTGCATCAGTTTGTCAAAATGCATCAGAGACCGGGAACTCTTATCCCATATCAGAATATCATGCAGAAAAGGATGACCGGTAAAAAGCGCTTCATTTCCTTTTTTAACCAGAATATCGATTTCTGACTCAGGATAAGAAATGTGAAGATTTTCAACCACCGGCGTAGCTAAAATTACATCCCCGATGGATGCGGATTGTATGACAAGGATCTTTTTCATGGATTAAACGGGAACATCAAATTCACGAAGAGCCTGGTTCAGTGACGTTTTCAGGTCGGTTGATTCCTTCCTTTTTCCGATGATGAGGGCACACGGAACCTGATATTCACCTGCAGGAAAATCTTTTTTCATAGTTCCCGGGATAACGACTGAGCGAGGAGGCACAATTCCTGAATATTCCCTGGTATGCGATCCTGAAACATCAAGTATTTTTGTTGATGCAGTTATTACCACGTTGGCACCGAGCACGGCTTCTTTTTCAATTCTTACACCTTCAACTATTATTGACCGTGAACCGATGAAACAATTATCCTCAATAATCACCGGAGCAGCCTGCACCGGTTCAAGCACTCCTCCTATGCCTACACCTCCGCTCAGGTGAACGTTCTTACCGATCTGCCCGCAGGAACCTACTGTCGCCCATGTATCGATCATTGTTCCCTTATCGACAAATGCTCCGATATTTATATAAGAAGGCATCATGATCACCCCTTCTGCAATAAAGGATCCGTATCTGGCAATGGCATGAGGAACCACCCTGATACCTTTTGAGGCAAAATCACGTTTGAGAGGGATCTTATCACAAAACTGAAACGGACCGATCTCAACTATCTCAATCTTCTGGATCAGGAAATATAGGACTATGGCTTTTTTGAGCCATTCATGAATTACCCATTCGCTACCGATTTTTTCTGCTATCCGCAGTAATCCGCCGTCAAGCATTGCAATCACATTTCTGACCGATTCACCGGTCTCTTCCCTTTTTAACAGATCGCGGTTTTCCCAGGCAGATTCAATGATTTCACGATTCGGAGTTATCAATGGCATGATGTTTAATCATCCAAAATTAGATAAAATTTCAACTTCTTTGTAACTTTGCACCGATTTTGAAACATGGGAAGGATTGTAGCAATCGATTACGGACAAAAGCGTACAGGCCTGGCAACGACTGATGAAGCAAACATTATCGCCACACCGTTAACCACTGTAAGAACAATGGATATTTTTCAATATTTACATGATTTTACAGAGAAAAACGACGTTGATTGTTTTGTGGTTGGTCTGCCAAAAAATTTAAAGAATGAAGATACACATGCGACAAAATTCACCGAATCCTTTGTAAAAAAGCTTCACATTGAATTCCCTGTAATACGGATAGAAAGAATGGATGAGCGGTTCACATCGCTGATTGCCACCCGCACGATACACGATTCGGGGCTTAAAAAAACAAAGCGTCAGGATAAATCGCTCGTGGATTCCATAAGCGCTACCCTGATTTTACAATCATATCTGGAATCAGGAAAATGAATTTAACCTGAAGGATACGGAATAAAGAGTATTGTGGTCATGAAAAAATAAATCAAACAACCTGAATAAGACACCAGATAGATGATTCTGCCAATAGTTGCTTACGGTCATCCGGTACTGAGAAAAACAGCCCGGGAAATCCCGAAGGACCATCCCGGGTTGAAGGAGCTGATAGCCGATATGTGGGAAACCATGTACCAGGGCGACGGTGTAGGACTTGCAGCGCCTCAGGTAAACCATTCGGTCCGTTTGCTGGTTATCGATACATCTCCGTATAAAGAAAAATACCCGGAAGCTGCCGGATTTAAAAAGGTATTTATCAATCCCAGGATATATAAAACAGAAGGTGAGGAGTTTATATTTAACGAAGGGTGTTTGAGTATTCCCGGGATAAGAGAGGATGTTATCCGCAAACCCGTCGTTTATGTGCGTTATGCCGATGAGCAGTTTCAGGAATATGATGAACGGTTCGAAGGGGTTATCGCCAGGGTTTTACAACATGAATATGATCATCTGGATGGCATCCTGTTTGTAGACCGTATCTCAAACCTGAGAAAGATTTTACTCAAGGGGAAACTGACGGATATTTCGAAGGGGAATGTTGATGTGGACTATAAAATGCTCTTCCCGTTACTTAAAAAGAAAAGAAAATAAATATCCTGATACATGAATATGATGAAAACGTTTACATTCCTGCTCGTGACAGTAGCATTTGTAGCAGTTACCGGCTGCAAGCCCTCACGGGAAAAATCTGTTGCCGCTATTAAAAATCTTGAACAACGCCTTTTCTCCCACGATGCCACAGGCTTCGATAAGGCAAAATCCGACAGCTTGCTGACCCTCTATCTTGATTTTATCAAATCCCATCCTGATGACAGCCTGGCCCACATATATCTGTTCAAAGCCGCAGGCCTGGCAATGAACGCCGGCGACGGGAATAAGGCAATTGGCCTGTATGATCAATACATCAAGGATTATCCTGAAGGAAAAAATGCTGCCCTCTGCTTGTTCTTTAAGGCTTTTATTTATGAAAATATGCTCAGGAACCTGGAAAAGGCTAAAGAAACCTACCTCTTATTCATTGAGCTGTATCCGGAAAACGATTTTGTAAAAGATGCACAGATGGCGATCCAGAACCTGGGGAAAACCCCTGACCAGATAGTAAGGGAATTTGAGGCAAAGAAAAAAGCCGACTCCATCAGCATAGCCGATTCCATTGCGAAAATTAAACCGGTAAAATCCAGGAGAAAATAGCTCCGCTACTTAAGGAGGTTTTCGAGAATTGTCGAGAGTTCAGACGGAGAAATCCCTCCGGTAATACGACCTTCAACACTATAAGATATTTTACCCCGCTGTTCCGATACAATTATCGCAATAGCATCCGATTTTTCTGTAATTCCTGCTGCTGCCCGATGACGAAGCCCATAAAACGAAGGAATATCGGGTTTGTTCGAAATTGGTAAAATGCAGCGCGCAGCCCTGATGTTGTCACCCACAATAATCACCGCTCCATCGTGAAGAGGACTGTTTTTAAAAAAAATGGTTTCAAGCATCACTTCTGAAACTTTGGCATCGACAACCTGTCCGGTTGCTACATATGGATTCAGTTCATGCTGGCGGGCAATAACAATCAACGCTCCCGTATGGCTTTCAGCCATCTTCTGGCAAGCCATGACGATCCTGTCAACATTCAGATTCACCTTATCGTTGATCCTTAGTTTCCAGAAAAGAAACCGCCGGCGCCGGTTCTTGATGATCCTGGTATCGCCGAGCAGAAGAAGAAACTGACGGATTTCCGGCTGAAAGACGACAACAAGGGCAATCACACCTACACTGATGAATTGACCGAGTATCTCTGTAAGAAGGTGCATCTGCAACGCCTTGACAACTTTCCAGATCAGGTAAACTGCTATGATTCCGATGAAAATCCGTATTGCAGCAGTCCCTTTTACAAGATGATAGATCTCATATAAGAGAATAGCGAACAAAATAATATCAATGATATCGACAATCCGTAAGGTAAATAAACCCGCCAGAAGAATGGAAGAGGTCATTGGGTCATTGGTCATTGATCGGCAAAATTAGTGCTTTCCAAGCATCCCGACAAGCCTGATGGCCTGAATAGCTTCTTTGACATCATGAACCCTGAGGATGTCGGCTCCTTTTAACAGGGCTATTGTATTCAGGATAGTGGTGCCATTCAACGCATCTTCAGGCCCTGTCTTAAGGATCCGGTTGATCATCGATTTGCGCGACAATCCAACCATGACAGGATATCCCAGCGATTTGAATTCGTCAAGGCCGGAAAGAAGCAGGTAATTGTGGTCATCGGTTTTCCCAAAACCGAATCCGGGATCAACGATGATCTGTTGCACACCGCTCATACGGCATTTGGCGGTTTGCTGCTCGAAAAAATAAATTATTTCCGCAACTACATCTGAGTAGGACGGATTCTCCTGCATATTTTGCGGATGACCTTTCATGTGCATCATGACGTACGGAACGTTCAATGAGGCAATAGTACTGAACATGTCTTCCTCATATCTGCCGCCATAAATATCATTTATCATGTCGGCGCCATAACTCACTGCCGCACTGGCCACCACAGGACGAAAAGTATCAACAGAAAGGATACACCCGGGAAATCGGATACGGATCGCTCTCAACGATGGAAGCAACCTTTCCATCTCTTCCGTTTGGCTAACCTCAGCCGCTCCGGGGCGGGTCGATACTGCTCCGAGGTCAATTACCGAAGCTCCTTCCAGTAGCATCTGTTCCACCTTTGCCAGAGTATTGTCGATGCCTGAAAATTTCCCGCCGTCATAAAAGGAATCGGGGGTAAGATTCATGATACCCATAACGACAGGAACCGAGAGGTCCAACTTCTTTCCGGGACAATACAAAGTTTGCACAGGTTCTGGGTTTCAGCAAAAATAAGAAATTAACGATTGAAAGAGGCAGGTAAAAAGCATTTCAAAATCCGGTACGTGATTGAAAAAATTGCTATTTTTAACCAAAATTTATTCAACCATTTTCCTATTTTATGAACACACGGTCTTCCACCGAAGAACAGTTTGAATCAATTATTGGTACATGCCGGGAGGTCTTTATGAATAAAATGAAGGATTACGGTGCTTCATGGCGGATATTGCGTACTCCTTCTTTAACGGATCAGATCTATATTAAAGCACAGCGGATAAGGAGTATCGATGATAAAGGTTCTCACAAGATCGTAGAAGGGATAAAGCCTGAATTTATCGGAATTGTGAACTATTCTGTTATTGCTCTTATCCAGATGGAACTGGGATTTGAGGAAAACCCGACGTTAGGCCAGGAACACGCACTTCGCCTCTACGACAAATTCATTTATGTTGCCAGGGACCTGATGCTGGACAAAAACCATGATTACGGCGAAGCTTGGCGTAATATGCGCCTTAGCTCACTGACTGATATCATTCTCATGAAACTGATGCGGATCAAACAGATTGAGGATAACCTTGGTAAAACAACAGTTTCGGAGGGTGTCGAAGCTAACTATTACGATATGATCAACTATGCCATTTTTGCGCTGATTAAAATGAAATATGAGGACAGTTAGAAATCTTTTCAGGATTTTAATCGGACTTGTTTTCATTTTTTCCGGATTCGTGAAAGGAATAGACCCGCTTGGTACGGTATACCGGATGGAGGATTATTTTATTGCCTTTGGGATTCCCTGGGCAATCCCCTTTGCCATATATCTGACAATCTTTTTATGTGTTCTTGAATTGACCATCGGGATAAGCTTGCTGTTAAATCTCTGGATCAGGAAGACTTCATGGATTCTACTGCCATTGATGACTTTTTTTACTGTTCTCACATTTTTTGATGCCGTATATAATATGGTTCCGGATTGCGGGTGTTTCGGAGATGCAATAAAGTTGTCGAACCTTCAGACTTTCCTGAAAAATGTTGCGCTTATGGCCATGGTCATACCTGTTTTCATCTGGAGGAATAATTACCGGAGCCTTTTTAAGTTAAAAGGTGAACTGATTGTCCTGATATTGTTTGGTGTCATCTTCAGTCTTTTGTCGGTATTCTGTTACAACCATCTTCCGCTGATTGATTTTATGGCCTGGAAAGTCGGAAACCGTGTTAATACCGTAGAGTCAGCCCCTGTGCGGTTTTATGTGACTTACAAAAACCGGAAAACCGGAGTTGAAAAAGAGTTCCTTGCCCCAAACTATCCCTGGAACGATTCGATCTGGCTTTCTGAGTGGATGTTCAAGAGCCAGCGGGTGGATGATCCGAACCAAAATCAGCAACTGACTCTGAGAGTTGAAGATCAGAATGAGAATGATATTACTTCATTTATTCTGGATAATCCCGATTATCAGTTCCTCCTTGTTGCCTATGATCTTTCAAAATCACGGACCGAAGGATTTGCCAGGATTCTTCCGTTCTATAAAAAAGCCCTGGCGGACGGTATCGGATTTTCCTGTCTTACAAGTACTTTACCGGCCGAAATAAAAGTTTTCCGGTTGAAACACGGTATAGCTTTCGATTTTTACAATGCCGATGATGTGATTCTGAAAACAATGGTACGGGCTAATCCCGGCCTGATTCTTCTGAAAAACGGCGTGGTGCTCGGTAAATGGAATTGGCGTGACATCCCGACGTATGAACAGGTCAGGCAGAAATACATTGATTCCATCAAAAAATAACGAAGCAAGGAACTAACTGGAACGCGGGATATTGTACAGATTCATACTGAAACGGCTGCTTTACGGGATACTCGTTTTATTCGGAGTAGCGGCGGTGGTATTTTTTCTGTTCAATATCCTGCCGGGCGACCCTGCCAGAATGATGCTGGGTCAACGGGCTGATATTGCGTCAATTGAAGCCATCAACAAGGATCTTGGAAGGGATAAACCCCTCCCTGTGCAATTCCTTAACTACCTGAACGACCTCTCACCCCTTTCTCTTCATAATATTTCAAATCCCTCGGATTATTGGTACCTGGATCAGAATAAATATGGAAAGTGTATCAGGATAATAACCCTTGGAAACAAATCCATTATACTCAAAGAACCATATCTCCGGCGATCATACCAGTCAAAAAGGAGTGTATCGGAGATACTTTTTGAGGGATTCATCAACACATTTATCCTTGCAATGGTATCCATGACATTCGCTATAATCATCGGCATCGGAATCGGGATAATATGCGCAGTCAGGAAGAATACATGGATTGATCATATTTCGCTGGTGTTCTCAGTGTTGGGGATGTCGCTCCCGTCTTTTTTTGCGGCTATACTGAATGCCTGGATATTCGGATATGTTTTTGCACAATTCACAGGTCTCAGTATGACCGGAAGCCTTTATACAGTCGATGATCTTGGAAGAGGAGAGTATCTCGATATTAAAAATCTTATCCTTCCTGCATTTACTCTCGGAATCAGGCCCCTGGCTATAATCGTGGAACTGACCAGAAACTCGCTTCTTGATGTTCTGTCTCAGGATTATATACGTACTGCCAAATCAAAAGGACTTGCCAACAGGACTATTATATTGAAACATGCCCTCAGAAATGCATTGAATCCGGTCGTCACGGCAATTTCCGGATGGATGGCCTCACTTCTGGCAGGGGCGGTTTTTGTCGAATATATCTTCGACTGGAAAGGGATTGGAGTGATCATCGTAAATGCTTTGGATAAATATGATTTCCCTGTTATAATGGGAGCAGTTTTATTTATCTCCGTCATTCTGATCATTATAAATATCCTTGTCGATATTTTATATGGTCTGCTCGACCCGAGAGTAAGGGTGCACTGAAGAAGGAAGACTGTTTAATAACCTAAAGACTTAAATCTATGCGTAAAAAAATAATAGCTGGAAACTGGAAAATGAATAAGAGCTTTCTTGAAGCTGAGGAACTGATGGCTGAAATTGCCGAGCGGCTTGAAAATATTAAACCGGTTAACGTTGAAACTGTCCTTTGTCCCCCATTTCTGTTTCTGGAGATGGCAACTGATATTGCCATGGAAGCCTCGTTCAGCGTCGGCGCACAGAATATTTATCCTGCTGATTCCGGTGCCTTTACCGGTGAGATAAGTCCGCCTATGCTCAGATCGCTTAATGTGAAATATTGTATCATTGGCCATTCTGAACGTCGTAAATATTTCCATGAGACTCACGAATTCCTTGCAAGGAAGGCAGATGCACTTCTGAAAAACGGAATTTTACCCATCTTCTGTTGTGGCGAACTCCTTCCGGAACGTGAAGCCGGCTCACATTTTGAAGTGGTTAGAAAACAACTGACGGAAGCTCTGTTTCATCTTCCGGGAGATTCTTTCTCCTCCATCGTAATAGCTTATGAACCAGTATGGGCTATCGGAACAGGCGTCAATGCAACTCCGCAACAGGCACAGGAAATGCATGAATTCATACGTGGCCTGATCGGTGACAAATACGGGAAGGTGGTTGCTTCCGAAACCCCCATCTTATATGGTGGAAGTTGTAACGCAAAGAATGCCCGTGAATTGTTTTCCCAGCCGGATGTCGACGGTGGATTGATCGGGGGAGCCTCCCTGAAAGCGGAAGAATTTATTGAGGTAATTAAATCCGCATGAAAACGGACTACTTTGAATTCAGATTTACCAGGATTCCGGAGGAAATGAAAGAGATCCTGATGGCTGAGCTTTCTGAACTTGGCTTCGAGAGTTTTCAGGAGGAACAGGATTTTATCAGTGGTTACATACCGGTTTCACTATACAAGAAAACAAGAATCCTGTCTTACCTTGCTAAGAGATGTGAATCATACAGTCTTACCTATGAAAAAATCAGAATCCAGGAAGAAAACTGGAATGCAATCTGGGAAGCAAACTTCACCCCGGTATTATTGCAGGGTAAATGTCTTATTCGTGCTCCGTTTCACGATCCTATCCCAGATATGGAATATGATATTGTTATTGAACCCAGAATGTCCTTCGGTACTGGCCATCATGAAACTACCAGCCTGATGCTGGAAATGTTAATGAAGGAGGATGTTAAAGGAAAACGTGTGCTCGATATTGGTTGCGGGACAGGAGTCCTGGCAATTCTGGCATTCAAAATGGGAGCAGTATCAGTAGAGGCCGTGGATATGGATGAATGGGCTTTTCAAAACGCAAGCGACAATGTCCGGAAAAATAATGCGTCTTCAGTTACCGTTATTCATGGAGATGTCAGGAACATTCCTTCACATGAATATGATGTGATACTTGCAAACATCAACCGTAATGTATTGCTTGAGGATATTCCGGCTTATTCACAACACTTACCATATTCAGGGATATTGATGGTAAGCGGATTTTACCTTGAAGATTTAACAATGATCCGCAACTTTGCGAAAACAAATAATTTAAAATTTCAATTTTCGGAAAGCAGGAACAACTGGACAGCGGCAAAATTTGTAAAGTGAGAAGAGTATTCCCACCGGCTATTTTAAGAATTGTATCATTGGGTTTTCTGTCCTCACTGTCGCTTCTTTGTGCAGGGCAGAAGTTAAACCGTTTTTCAGGTGATTCCACCAGGTTTATAGGGGAGTTGAATACCCTGTTTCTTAACGTATCCGATAATGAGAAAAAAATCATAGCAATCCCGATGGAGGAGTTTGTTCAGAAATGGAACAGCGAACAATTCTCCCCTTCACGGAAGAAGATGATATATGGCATCTGTAACGGTATGCTTAAAAAACGGTATAAACCATATCCCGACTTTATCAATTATATCTCCTCACTTAATATTTTCCTGAATTCCCACCAACCCGATGAGAGGTTTGAACCCTGGTCACAAATTCTGAATAAATTGGTTGCAGATAAAAATGGCAGGCTATTTCTGAATTTCCTCGAATTCACCTCTCATCTTTTTGCAGAAAACCTTCTGTACCGGTCTCCTTCCACGCGGTGGAAAGCTGCTTCAAATGAATACCGGTTTGAATTCGATAGCGTCCCGGCCGTTACTTTTAACAGGACCGACCTTGTTTGTTATGCAAATGACGACAGCCTTAACATTTTCCGGACAAAGGGGATATATTATCCGCTAAGCATGATATGGAACGGTCAGGGTGGAGATGTCAACTGGAAAAGAGCTGGTCTGGAAACCGATCAGGTCAGCGCTACTCTTGATCTGTATAGTGTCCGGATGCGGTTTTCAAAATTCAGTGCCGATTCGGTTACCTTCTTTCATAAAAAATATTTCTCTTCGCCTATCCTTGGCGGCTATACCGATAAGGTGCTTGCCGACATAACCGAGGATAAAGCCTCTTACCCACGCTTCTCATCTTATGACAAACTCATAGGGATATCCAATTTATTCGGAAATATTGATTACCTGGGTGGATTTTCTATGGAGGGTTCACGGGTGATCGGATTCGGCATCAGGAACAATGATGCAAGGCTTTTTTTCAGAAAGGACGGAAAAAATTTTGCTGTGATCCGGTCAAAAAGTTTCATTATCCGGTCCGACAGAATAAACTCAGGGATGGCTTCCATAACCATATATCATGATAACGATTCAATATTTCATCCCGGCTTACAGATGAAATATATTGATGAGAAGAAAGAACTTTCAATGACAAAGGATGAAAGGGTTGTATCGGTAAGTCCCTGGTTTGATTCATGGCACAGGATTGAGATATACTGTGAAGCAATGTACTGGAATATGAATGATTCCAGACTCAGGTTTGAAATGATGAGAGGGTTGACGAAAGAAAGCAAGGCAATTTTCGAATCAAGTTCATATTATTCTCTTAACCGCTATGAACGGTTGAAAGGAATGGATGAAACCAATCCGTTGAATCTTATCAAACAGTATTCCGAAATGACAAAAGACGGATCTTTTACTCTTGAAGAGATCACCAATTATATGCAGCGACCTCAGGAGCAGGTGGAGGTTACATTGATGAATCTGGCGAACAAGGGATTTCTGGTTTATGATATTGATGATAAAACCGGCAGGATCAAGGATAAGCTTATTGACTATGTCAATGCTAAGAACGGGAAAACGGATTATGATGTGATTTTTTTTAATTCTGAGGTCAACGGTACTCCCAACGGAATTTTAAACCTGACAAATTTCGATCTGAAACTCCAGGGAGTTCCCAGGGTCTTCCTAAGTGATTCGCAGCAGGTTTATATCTATCCGAAAAATATGGAGTTGATTCTGAAAAAAGATATGGACTTTCTTTTCAGCGGTAAGATTGAGGCCGGCTTGTTTGATTTTTATGCACGGGATTGCTCTTTTGAATATAATAAATTCAAGATCAACCTGCCGTTCGTGGATTCGATGGCGTTTTATGTCAGGAGTAAGAAGATGGATATGAAAACAGGGAAATTCCCGATGGTCAGGGTCAGAACTGTACTAACCCAACTCAGTGGTGAGTTGCTTATCGACGATCCGAAAAATAAATCCGGACTGAAATCCCTGGCTGATTATCCGGTTTTCAGCAACAACGATACCGCCTATGTTAACTGGGATAAAAATTCCATCCTGAAAGGGGTTTATAAAAAGGATAAATTTTTCTTTGAAGTGGTTCCGTTTACGATTCATAGTCTGGACGTTGTTTCCACCGACAGTCTGAATTTTACCGGATCACTCACCTCTGCGGGTATTTTTCCCAGAGTTGATGAACCTTTGAAAGTCAGGCCGGATTTTTCACTGGGACTTGAAAAACTTACCGGTGATACGGGTTATGCCGTTTACGGAGGGAAAGGGACATTCTATTCGAAAGTCGATCTTAGCGATCAGGGGCTTCGGGGGGTCGGAACTCTGCTGTATCTGAATTCCACGACCGTCTCTTCAGATTTCCTTTTCCTTCCTGACTCCATGAAAACCATAGCTCAGTCTTTCGTGGCGAAAGAACAGACCGGTGAAGTTGAATATCCTTCGGTTCATGGAGATTCCGTTGGTCAGTTCTGGTTTCCTTACCAGGACTCCCTTATCGTATCAAGCACCCGGAAAGAGATGAGCATGTACAGGGACGAATCACTTTTTACAGGTAAGCTTGCCCTGACCCCCGGCGGACTTTCGGGTGACGGTACGGTGAAAATAAAAGATGCAGAGATGGACTCCAGGGGGTTTAGTTTCAAAAGCAGGACTTTCAATGCCTTGATTGCAAATTTCAGAATCAAAGCCTATGACCTTGCTGACCTTACCATTTCGACTAAGAATTACCAGACGCATTTTGATTTTGATGAGCGTAAGGGAGAATTCAAATCCAATGTAGGAATCTCGAAGGTGGAGTTCCCTTTCAACAAATACATCTGTTCAATGGACCGTTTTAACTGGATGATCGATAATGAAGAGATCGCACTGTTCAATGACCAGAGCATGAAAAGGCTTCCGGATTCCGTTAGTCTGGCACAATTGATTGATGTCGGCTATACCGGGTCCGAATTTGTTTCTGTTCACCCGCTTCAGGATTCCCTTCGTTTCTTTGCTGCAAAGGCAAGATATAATCTGCGTACAAATGTTATCAACGCCGAGGAAGTCAGGATCATAAAGGTGGCCGACGCCGCTGTTTACCCTGATTCAGGGAAGGTAATGATCTTAAAGGATGCACAGATGCAAACATTGCACAGGGCAATTATACTGGCAAATACCACTAGCCGGTATCACAGGATTTACAATGCCGATGTCTCCATTGCATCCCGGAAAAGATATACGGGAATGGGCAACTATGACTATATTGACCGGACAGGTGAACCATATAGCCTGCATTTTTCATCTATCCGTGTCGACAGTTCAGGTCAGACGATTGCAAAGGGTGAAATACCCGATTCATCTCATTTCAGGCTCAGCCCTGAATTTGCTTTTAAAGGAGAAGTTATGCTCCAGGCAGGACAGAAAAACATGGAATTTGAAGGTGGATTCCGTCCCCTTACCGACTGTATCAAACCTGGTGGAGAATGGGTTACCTTTCAGAGCAGGATTGACCCGAAAAATGTCCAGATCCCCCTGACTTCACCATTGAAAAATATATTCCGTGAAACTATAAACCTTGCATTGATGTATTCCAAATCCAATTCACGGCCATACCTGACCTTTTTCAATGCCAGGGAGAGTTTCAGCGACTCTGTCATGACAACGGCAGGAGGCTTTCTACAGTATGTACCTTACGCCACTGAGTTCCGGATTGCACAGTTGGAAAAACTTAACAAGATGGATGGACCAGGACCATACCTTTCCCTTAATACAACAAACTGCAGGGTAAGGAGTGAAGGCAGGATCAACCTCGGATTGACTTCCGGCAATATGAAAATGGAATGTTATGGTCTGATCGATTACTACATAATACCGGATTCAACAAGGCTTCATCTCTCAATTGCCCTTAACTTTCCCTTTTCTGAAGATGCTTTACAGAAAATCAACCTCGACCTTCAATCCATAAACCTTTCCGGTGTCACTTTATCCCGCACTCCTTTTTCAATTGCCATGGATTATCTTCTTGATAAAAAAGAGACTGACAGGCTTAAATCGGAGATGGACCTTGTCGGAAGATTCAAGAAATTCCCGGAACAACTGGAACGCACCATATTCCTTGCAGATGTATGGTTTAAGTACGATCCCGACTCTAAGTCTTATGTCTCTTTTGGACCCATAGGCATCGGAAATATTCAGAAAAATCAGGTCAACCGCTATGTCAATGGTATTATTGAATTTACCAAAAAACCCAATGGAGACGATTTTACTTTCTATCTTGAACTTACGGGTGATGAATGGTATTTCTTCAATTACCGCAACAATATAATGCAGGTGTTATCATCAAATCTGGCATTTAATGACCTGATAACAGAAGCTCAGAAGTCGAAGGCCGAACAGAACAGGATTGATAAAGAAGCAAAAGGATTCAGATATACTGTTTCAACCGAGAGAAAAAAGCGTGATTTTTTAAGAAAATTTGAAACCCAGTCAGAATGATACAATACATATTTTACGGAGTTGGCATTGTACTGGCTTACCTGATCGGATCGGTCCCTTCCGCCGTCTGGATCGGGAAAGGCTTGTATGGTATCGATGTCAGAGAACATGGAAGCGGGAATGCAGGAGCCACAAATGTTATCCGGGTTCTTGGCTATAAGGCGGGAATCCCTGTCATGATTGTCGACGTTCTCAAGGGATGGATTGCCGTTCAGCTTGTATTCCTTTTCCCTCATACTGAGCTTTCCCAGGATTCGATGATCTATTTTAAAATTTCCTGTGCAATGGCGGCTGTACTGGGTCACATTTTCCCTGTTTATGTCGGATTCAGGGGTGGGAAAGGTGTTGGAACCCTTGCTGGTGTAGCAATTGCCCTTTACCCGCTTGCCCTCCTGATCGTCCTTGGGGTTTTTATAATCATCCTGGCGATTACAAGATATGTCTCACTTTCATCTTTGATGGCTGGAATCATCTTTCCTTTTGTTGTTATTTTTATCATGGGAGAAAGAAATCCTGGTCTTATTATCTTGTCAGTGGTCGTTGCAATATTCATCCCTCTGACCCACCGGAAAAATATCATAAGACTGATCAATGGTCAGGAGAACAAATTCATATTCAAGAGAAAAAATGATTCCAAAGCCTGATCTGAAATGGTTCTGATAAGAATTGTAAAAACAGATTTTATATTGTATATTTGAAACGAATTTAAAAAGACTACTATGAAGTTCATCATTTCCAGCTCTCTTCTGCTGAAAAACCTTCAGTCAATATTGGGAGTCATTAACACGAATAATACATTGCCGATACTCGACGATTTCCTTTTTGAGCTGAAGGAAAATGTTCTCACGATCACCTCTTCTGATCTGGAAACCACAATGAATGTCACCGTCAAGCCCGACAAAGCCGAGGAAACGGGCAGTGTGGCCATACCGGCTAAGATGCTGGTAGATACTCTGAAGACTTTTGCCGATGTTCCGGTCTCTTTTTCAATAAATCCCTCAACACAGTTGGTTGAGATCTCTGCAGGAGAAGGGAAATACAAACTATCGGGACACAAACATGAGGAATACCCCCGTACTCCTGCGCTGGAGGATACTACTGCAGTCGAACTTGATTCAGCCATGCTGGCGCATGCTATAAATAAAACAATTTTTGCAACCGGGAATGATGAACTCCGCCTTGTATTATCCGGAGTTTTCTGTGAATTTTCCCCTGAGGACGTCACATTTGTAGCCACAGATGCCCATAAACTCGTTAAGTACAGGAGAACCGATGCCAGATCCAAGGATTCTACATCCTTTATTTTACCGAAAAAACCACTGAACATCTTGAAAAACAGTCTGGCAACACTGGAAGTGCCTGTCAGGATTGAATATAACCGGACCAACGCCTTCTTCTCTTTTACCAATACTTCGCTCATCTGCCGCCTGATCGATGGTAAATACCCGAATTATGATGCCGTTATTCCAAAGGAAAACCCGAACAAACTGACTATCGACCGGCTTGCTTTGCTTAATACAATAAGACGGGTATCAATTTTTGCCAATCAGTCTACACACCAGATACGTTTTAAAATATCGGGAAAGGAATTAGTCCTCTCTGCCGAAGATATCGATTTCTCCAATGAGGCTAAGGAGCGTCTGACCTGTTCTTATGAAGGAGCAGACCTGGAGATCGGTTTTAACTCAAAATTCCTCCTTGAGATGTTAAATAATATAGAGACTGAAGAAATCAGCCTCGAAATGTCAGCGCCAAACAGGGCAGGCATCCTGACCCCTGTCAGGAATGAAAATAAAAACGAAGACATTCTGATGCTGGTGATGCCGGTTATGCTGAATAAATAAGAAAAAAAAAGAGCGGCGCCTTCGGCGCCGCTCTTTTTTCTGGCACTCAAACGAAAAGAAGATTAATCTTTTCTAACATTGATTGCTTTTTTTCCTCTTTTGTCTTCCGTGATATCAAAAGAAACTTGGTCATTTTCCCTGACCTTATCGACCAAACCACTGACATGTACAAAAATGTCTTGCTGGCTTTCATCGTCCACGATGAATCCAAATCCTTTTCTCTCATTGAAAAACTTAACTTTACCTGTTGACATAATAAAATTATTAATTAAACGATGCGAAATTACAATTTAATTTAGGAAATCAAAAATTTATATTTTTTTTTATCATTTTGTAAATTTTCTCAACATCGTTTCATTTTCAACCGGTAATCAGAAATTACTATCATCAAACAGGTACTCCAGCATGTCTGCCGCATTCTTATGTCCCGGATCATATTTCAATACTTTTTTCAGCTGGTCAGCTGCCTTTTCATATTTCCGGGTTTTCATAAATATACGTCCTAAATGATAATGTGCCGAAACATGCATGTCATTTTCACTTATCAGTTGCTCAAAATAAGGTATCGCTTCATCATATCGTCCGGCAGCTTTAAGCGCAATCCCAAGGTAATAAGTCGCCATCGTCGTTTCGGGCGAAAATTCCAGCAACATTTTATAGCATTCTATGCTTTTCAGTTCCCTGCCAAGATGATAATAGCTCAGTCCAAGCCACATATATGACATCGGGAGATGCTTTCCCGAATCAATTATCTCATTAAACACTTCAACTGCCCTTGAGAAATCGGTGGAACGGTAAAGCGCTACCCCCAACCTGTATAAGGCAAAAATACTTTCCGGTTTATGTGTCCTTATTTCATCATAGGCTTTGATACACTTCTTCATCTCCCCCAGGATATAATAAAGATTTGCAACTTCGAGCATTATCAGGATATCCCCCGGGTGCTTTTTAAGATGTTTCTCAAATATATCTACTGCCTTTATGAGATCGCCGGCAATGATGAATTTATTTGCTTTATCCAGGACAGTATTGGAATCCACTCCCATTTTTCTGATTATTAATATTACAAAAATAATAATAAGAACATAATTGTCTCAATCAGATCAGGCAAAATTAGCCAAAACAAATAAGTGAAAAGCAGGTTCTGCGCTTTTATTTGGCAGCATTCATCTTGTCAAGCACATCCATGACTTCTCTGACGGCTTTTGCAGAAGCTTTGACCAGCGCCTGTTCATCGGCATTCAGTTTCAGCTCGATTATCTGCTCAATTCCGTTTTTGCCAAGTTTGACAGGAACACCAAGATAGATATCTTTCAGCCCGTATTGTCCCTGTAACCAGGCACAACATGGGAAGATACGTTTCTGATCCTTGGCAATTGCTTCCACCATCTGTGCAGCGGCAACACCGGGCGCATACCATGCCGAGGTGCCGAGCAGATTCACGATCTCTGTACCGCCCTTCTTTGTTCTTTCCACAATAGCGTCAAGCTTTTCTTTTGGAAGAAGTTCAACAATTGGAATACCACTGACCGTGGTATACCTCGGCAGGGGTACCATGGTGTCGCCATGACCACCCATCAGAATTGAATGGATGTCTTTTGGCGAACAATCAAGAGCATCGGCCAGGAATGCACCGTACCTCGCTGTGTCAAGAATGCCGGCCATTCCAAAAACGCGGCGGGAATCAATTTTTGCTGTCAGGTATGCACAGTATGTCATTACATCGAGTGGATTGGAAACGATAATAATGATTGCGTTGGGAGAGTGTTTGATGATGTTTTCGGTACTGGTTTTTACGATATCTGCATTAATTGAAATCAGGTCATCGCGGCTCATTCCCGGCTTTCTCGGCACACCGGCTGTGATAACGACAATATCCGAATTGGCAGTTTTAGTATAATCACCCGTGGTTCCTTTAACCCGGGTATCAAAGAGATCAACCGGCGACATCTGCCACATATCCAGGGCTTTGCCTTCTGCGAGGTTTTGTTTCACATCAAGGAGAACGACCTCCTTTACTATATCCTTATGTGCAATGGAATCAGCACATGTTGCACCGACCAGGCCGGCGCCAACTACTGTTACTTTCATATTATTTTATTTTTTAGGTTTATTTAGTTATACCGGCTTTCCCCTGGAACCATTCGAGAGTGTATGACGATGGCCGTTCAATCTGTAAGCCCAGCGCTCTGTCCCAAAGCAATGAAGCCAGGACTCCAAGTGCCCTTGAAACACCAAATAATACTGTATAGAAAGGAGCTTCTTTGATTCCGTAATGTCTGAGAAGCGAACCTGAATAAGCATCCACATTCGGCCATGGATTTTTGATCTTACCTATTGAACCCAGAATCGGGGGAACCACTTCATACAGGTCGTTGATGATCTGGATAAATGTGTCTCCTTTACAATATTTGGAAGCAAACTCGCGCTGTGCTTCAAACCGCGGGTCAGTCTTCCGCAGTACTGCGTGACCGTAACCCGGGATAACCCGTCCGGCGGCAATGGTTTTCTCACAGAAATCATGGATTTGTTGTTTGGTCGGAGTTTGTGTTCCGATCTCTTTGATCATATCAAGTACCCATGCGATAACCTCCTGGTTTGCATAACCATGTAACGGTCCTGCAAGCCCGAGCATGCCGGCTGCGTATGAATAATAAGGATTGCTTAAGGCTGAAGCGACAAGATGAGTTGCATGTGCAGAAACATTTCCGCCTTCATGATCGGCATGAATAGTTAAATATAACCGGAATAATTTATAGATCTCCTGTGAATCATAACCCATCATGTGGGCAAGGTTGGCAGCCCAGTCAAGATTGGGATCGGCCGGAATCACATTACCTTTAAAATAATGTTTGCGGTAAATATATGATGCGATTACCGGTAACTGTCCAATAAAATTCATGACATCTTCAAAGGTGGAATCCCAGTAATCCTTCTTGCCTACGCCTGCATTATATGCTTTCAGAAATTTTGACTCAGTTGCCAAAGCCAATATGCCGGTGCTGAAATCGGCCATCGGTGCAGACTCTAATGGCATTGCATCTATCACCTTAAATACATGGTTGGGAACAACAGCCCGTTGTTTCCATTCTTTTCCGATTTCCTTGACATCCTCTGCTGTCGGGATTTCACCCAGCAACATCAGGTAAAAAAGACCTTCAGGTAATGGTTCGTCATCAGGACTTAGTTTTGGAAGTTTCTGTTGTAGTTCCGGAATGGAAAATCCTCTGAAACGGATTCCTTCCTGTGGATCGAGTTTGGAAGTAAGTGTTAGTAACGTCGGTAATCCTTTCATTCCGTCGATTACCGATTCAATAGTAACCTGTCCGATAACCGTGCTCCCATATTCCTTGAACAATGTTTTTACTTCAGCTGCAACAGGTACAGCCTTTTCAACGAATTTTGTTTTTAATGAGCTCATGGTTTTTGAATTAAATGGTTAAAGACTTATTGATGATATGATCATATACAGATTTGATGATTTTTTATGAGAGTAAAATTAAAATAATATTTTGAATTATCATGTATTCAAATGTTTTTATTTTAACAATAAAACTGAAAAATATTTTATTTGAAGGCGATTCAGTTCATCTGCCTGTGTCCATAACCTGTACCATCATAACACGGAAATGGCTGTGGGAAAGGAATTCATTGCTATTTGTCGCAGGGAGGTGTGAATAAATCAGAAAAAAGCCCCTGGATGAATATGCCAGGGGCAGCGGTAATTATATTGTTAAATATTGAACATCAATAGTATGGATACGCGCAGTAACTTCAGGTGGTTTTAAAGTTTCATACGTTTAGGACCGGCTTTTAAAATTTCATCGGGACACCCAGGAATAAATACCTTGAAATTTTCTATATACCTTGAAGCCAGTGCATCGTATTTCATCCAGTATTCATTCTTGTTTCCCCAGGCAGTTGAAGGATCGAGTACGTTGTCGGGCACATTCGGACAAGTCAGCGGTATATCAAAATCGAAGATCTTGTCTTTTCTGAATTTAACGTTTTCCAGTTCTCCGTTGAGTACGGCATTCAGCATATTCCTTGTATGCCGGATGCTGATCCTTTTTCCCACACCGAATTTACCACCGACCCATCCGGTATTCACAAGCCAGACTTTTGCCCCATGCTTTTCGATTTTTTTCCTGAGCAGATCAGCATAATAATAAGGATGATGAACCATAAACGGGGCGCCAAAACAGGCGCTGAAGGTAATCTCAGGTTCTATACCGAGCCCAAGTTCCGTCCCGGCTATCTTTGAGGTATAACCACTTATAAAATGGTAGATGGCATGCGGCATATCCAACCTTGCGATGGGAGGCATAACTCCTTGTGCATCACAGGTAAGGAAGATCACATTCTTGGGATGGGTCTTGACCATCTTTTCCGGGATGGCATTAGGAATAAAATCAAGCGGATAAGATGCACGGGTATTTTCAGTTATCTGGTCATCATCCAGATCGACCTTCCTTGAGGCAGGATCGAATACTACATTCTCCAGGATCGTACCGAATCTTCTTGTACAGGCATAAATTTCAGGTTCATTTTCTGCCGATAGCCTGATAACCTTTGCGTAACAACCGCCTTCATAATTATAAACACCTTCATCGCTCCATGCATGTTCATCATCCCCGATCAGGCTTCGGTTCGGATCGGCCGACAGTGTTGTCTTACCTGTCCCGCTTAATCCGAAGAATAATGCCACGTCGCCTTCCTTACCGACATTTGCCGAACAATGCATCGACATTATATCCTGTAACGGCATCAGGAAATTCATTATCGTGAAGACCGATTTCTTGATCTCTCCGCCGTATTGTGTATTCGCCACAATTGCCAGACGCTTTGCGAAATCAATAACAATGGCTGTTTCGCTGTTGGTGCCGTCAATCCGCGGATCAAGTTTAAAAGAGGGAGATGCGATAACTGTAAAGGCCGGGATATGGGTTTTATGCTTTTCAAGGGTGTTTATCGTAATGAACATATTCCTTGCAAAAAGACTTTGCCATGCAGTATCGGTAATGATCCGTATCGGAACCTGGTAATCCGGATCTGCTCCCACATAAACATCCTGTACGAAAAGTTCTTCTCCCTGCAGGAAAGCCTGTAACCGGCTGAACATGCCGTCAAACTTTTCAGGACTCATCGGGCGGTTATTCTTGCCCCAGTCGATTTTATCTTCCGTGGTATCTTCCATGACGAAGTATTTCTCGTTGGCTGCCCTGGCAGTCCATTTACCGGTGTGGACAAGCAGAGGTCCCCCGTTGACTATTTTTCCTTCGTTACGAAAAATTGCTTCCTCATATAATGCAGATTCCGGCAAATTCCAGTATACCCTGTCAAGATGAACCAAACCATGATTCGCCAATCCATACTCACTTTTTAAATTTGTAGCCTGCTTTTGAGCAGGGGTTTCAAATTTTAAATATTTAGACATATTTTATTAAGTTTAATTATCCAATTGTTTAATTACAGCCAATCCCTTACCAGTTTACGGTCACCGATATACAATTCATTCGGGGAATTCGGATCAAGAGCCCATTTGATCCGTTCTATTCCCTGGGTGATATCCTTAATCGATCCGCAGGTTGAAAGCCTTAAGTAGCCATCCAGCCCGAACTCAATGCCCGGAACAGTAATTACTCTTACTTTATCGAGTAAAAAGTAAGCAAGTGTGCTTGAATTCTTATTGTAATGGCTGAAATCGACAAAACAGTAAAAGGTGCCGTCCGGCCTGGTGACACGAACTCCTTCAAAGGAATTAAGCTCATCGATCATTACCCGTGTATTGTTCTCGAGGGTCATTGTCAGACTGTCAACGCCTGATTGGATGCCGTTAATTGCTCCTACAGCAGCTACCTGCAGAACAACTGAGGGTCCGGAAGTCTGGTGACTTTGAATATTGGTCATGGCCTTGATCAGCTTTTTATTTGCAACCGCCCAGCCGATCCTGAAACCTGTCATGGCATATTGTTTGGAAACACCGTTTATGACGATAAGTTTTGAATCTTCAATACCGGTTTTCAGAAAGTCATAACAACTGATGTGTTTTTTACCATTGAAAAGAAGCCGGTGATATATATCGTCCATGATAAGGTATATTCCCTTCTTCTCACAGAAATCTACTATCCCGGCAATGAACTGTTCGGAATACATAGCCCCGGTCGGATTGTTCGGACTGTTGATTATGACGGCCTTGGTATATGAAGTGCATACACGCTCAATATCCGTTAATGAAGGATAAAAAGAACCGTCTTCAGGCAGAACAGGAACGGGTAATGCACCACATAATTTTACCATCTCAGGATAACTGACCCAGTAGGGAGCAGGAAAAATAACCTCGTCCTGTGGATTCAGGATCGCCTGTAAAGCAACCATGATTGCCTGTTTTGCGCCCCCGGAGGCTATAACGTTCTCGACGCCGACAATACGTTTGTACATGTCGCCGGTATAGCGGATAATAGCTTGCTTTAAAGCAGGAATGCCGTCGGCAGGCGTATAACGGACTTCTCCGGAATTAAGTAAACCTGCTGCGGCGACTATGGCATCCAGAGGAGCCTTGCTTTTCGGTTCACCGATCCCGAGATGGATCACCGGCTCACCTTTCGCCCTGAGGATGGCAGCTGTTTCGTTTAACTTCAACGTAACAGACTCCGCAATTGATCTTCCAATAATGCTTAAACTCATATTTCTCCTTTAGGTTTATAAAACAATCATAACTATTTGTTAGTTTACCTTTTTAGTTGCATTTTGTGCATCTACAACGGCAATTGTTGTCATATTTACTATTTCTCTGACGCTGCACTCCATCGGAACTACATGGATTGGCATGTTTATTCCCATCAGTATAGGACCAATAACTTCGGCTCCGCCAATTTCCTGCATGATCTTATATGCAATGTTACCCGAACTCAGATTCGGGAATATCAATGTGTTCACGTCATGATCTGCGATCTTTGAGAACGGGAACTTGGATTTCAGCAGTTCCCGGTTCAGTGCAAAGTTTGCCTGCACCTCACCGTCAACAAGAAGGTCGGGATAATTCTGATGAAGAAACTTTGTGGCTTGTCTTACTTTCTCAGGTCCGGTCGTATGTTCGGATGGCTTGATGGATCCGAAATTGGAATAAGAAAGCATGGCGATGACCGGCTCGATATTAAATCTGCGTACCATCTCGGCTGTCAGCAGTGCATTTTCTACAAGCGTTTTCCAGTCGGGATCGAGATTAACAGTAGTATCTGCAAAGAAGTATGGCCCTTTTTTCGTAACTACGATATACATGCTGGAAATACGGTTCAGGTTCTGTTTCGGTCCGATAAGTTTTAAAGCAGGTCCTACAACATCGCCATATTCACATGTTACTCCTGAGACCATGGCATCGGCTTCACCTGTCTCGACCATCATTATGCCAAAATAATTCCTGTTATAAGTCAGCTCATAGGCTGCATCAAACGTAATTCCCTTTCTCTGCCTTTTCTTCCATATCATCTCGGCAAATAACTTTCTTTTCTTCTCGACACCCGGATCTTGTGTGTCAATTATTGGGACATCGCATATTTCCAGGTTATTCTCAGAGATTATCTTCTTGATCTCTTCAGCATTTCCAAGTAAAATGGGCTTTGCAATTCCTTCATGATAGACTTCATTCGCTGCTTTTAATACCTTCAGATTGTTACCTTCGGCATACACAATCCGTTTTGGAGCAACCTTGGCTTTAAGTGTAATGCCCCGTAACAGCTGGTTCTCAAGACCAAGCCGTCTGCTTAATTCAGATTTATAAACTGCCCAGTCGGCTATTGGTCTCCTTGCAACTCCCGAATCCATAGCGGCTTTGGCTACAGCCGGAGCAACGGTAGTGATCAGACGGACATCAAGAGGTTTAGGAATGAAATATTCGCGTCCGAATTTAAGGTTTGCGACATTATAAGCCTTGCTTACATTTTCAGGTACATCTTCCTTAGTCAGCTTCGCCAGTGCATAAACTGCTGCCACTTTCATATCTTCGTTGATACAGGTAGCCCTGACATCCAGAGCTCCCCTGAAGATGAACGGAAATCCAAGAACATTATTGACCTGGTTGGGATAATCCGACCGTCCTGTTGACATCAATATGTCAGGACGTGCATCCATGGCATCATCATAAGTGATCTCAGGATCAGGATTTGCCATTGCAAAGACGATGGGATTTTTGGCCATCGACCGTACCATGTCTTTGGAAACGACATTTTTCGTGGAGAGACCAAGGAAAACATCTGCTCCGACCATTGCTTCCGCAAGCGTATGGATATCGCGGTCGGTAGAAAATTCCTGTTTGTATTTATTTAAATCTTTTCTGTCCTTTCTGAGCACCCCTTTGGTATCCAGCATTACGATATTCTCTTTCTTGGCGCCAACAGCAATAAGCAATTTTGTACAGGCAATGGCAGCTGCGCCAGCTCCGTTAACCACAATCCTGACTTTCTCTCTTTTTTTTCCTGCAATCTCAACGGCATTGATCCATCCTGCAGCAGTAATGATAGCCGTCCCATGCTGATCGTCATGCATAATCGGGATCTGGAGCTCCTTCTTCAGACGTTCCTCAATCTCAAAGCATTCCGGCGCCTTGATATCTTCAAGGTTTATTCCTCCAAAGGTCACCGCAATCTCTTTGACAGTCTCAACAAATTTATCCGGGTCTTTAGTAGAAACTTCGATATCGAAAACATCAACATCTGCAAAAATCTTGAACAATAATCCTTTCCCTTCCATTACCGGTTTGCCTGAATTGGCACCGATATCACCGAGTCCTAATACTGCGGTTCCGTTTGATATAACGGCCACAAGGTTTCCCTTTGAAGTATACTTATAGATATCATCCGGATTTTTTTCAATTTCCAGACATGGGAATGCAACACCCGGGGTATAAGCAAGGGATAGATCTCTCTGAGTTCTGTGTGGTTTGGTCGGAATGACTTCTACTTTCCCGGGACGACCTTCTGCATGATATTTCAATGCATCTTCTTTTGTAATTTTTGCCATGTTTATAAAAGTTTTGAATTATGATCAACAAAAAAACTATAACTGATGACCCTGAAGGTCGCTTTCCCAAGCTTATCGGTTGACATACAAAGTTAATGATGTTGAATTACCGCCAAACAAGTTAAGTTCTCAGTTCTTATAGTATTGTAAATACCACTTTATTCCTTTGATATTTATAGTTTGTTCCGATAGTATCACTTAGTATTTTATTGACAGCTTCTCCGTTAGGAAATGACAAACAATGCAAAATTACTACAAAGCTAATAATAATAAGGATTTGGGGATCAGATTTTTTATACCTAATCCGTTTTACTTCTAAGATTTATCAGGCGTGCTCCGTGTGGCAGAACTTTCATTTCAAAATGACCGCGTACAGATCCCAGATCAGATTGTCTCCAGCAATCACGGATGTTGTAAACTCCTTCGCAGGCCATATCTTTCATCTCAACAGGGACGTTGACCGGTTTCTCTGTCTTATTGAACAATCCAACCGCCTTACTGCCATCCTCAAGCTCTTTTGCCCAAATTTCAAAATCATTTGTTCGGCGGACGAGCACTGCTTGTTTCCCAAGCGGATCCTGATTTACCTCAAGGACTTCATCGTTTATAAGCAAATTCATGGTGAAAGGATCCAACTGGTTCAGATCGCATCCGATAAGTAGTGGTGAGGAAAGTAAACTCCATAAGCTTAGATGTGTATACTGTTCGTCAGGAGTCAGCTTTGAATAATGCAGTGCAGGTCCCCAGCCTACCCAGCCGACAACAAGCATGTCAGGATCATTCCATCTTCCCGGCTCCGCATAAGGGGAGCATTTGTCCTGGCTGAATCCTATTGATGACAGACTTTCCCAGGTATCCTCAATGTCGCCTGTGGTTCGCCATGAATTTCCATCAACTTCCGCACCCCATTTCCAGACTTCACCCATGCCATACTGACACAGGCTGTAATGAATATCCCGGTTAACCTTCCTTAGATAACGTTTCATCTCCCTGTATGGAAATTTCATCTGGTCAATAGTCGGATTTGGAGCGATATTACCGTATGAACACCAGTCGTATTTCAGGTAATCGAATCCCCAGTCAGCATATGTCCTGATATCTTTCTCTTCAAAAGTATAGCTGCCCTCATATCCTCCGCAGGTCTTTGGCCCAGGTGAAGAATAAATGCCGATCTTCAGTCCCAGCGAATGAACATAATCGCAAAGCGCTTTCATATTCGGGAATTTCTGGTTCGGCAGGATGATACCCTCTTTATCGTGCCTGTCTTCCCAACCGTCATCGATGTTGATATACGTCCAGCCATGGTCAATCAATCCGCTTGATTTCATGGCATCGGCCGATTGACGGACCTTTTTATCGCTGACGCTAAGTCCCCAGCAATTCCAGCTGTTCCATCCGAGGGGAGGAGTGAGTGAAATTTTACTGCCTACAACGATCTTAAGATTTCTTTCCGCAAATCCGGCACCGTTTTCCACCTTAACTCTCACATTGTACTCACCTTTCTTATGCAGTGAGCCAGTTATCAACCCGCTTGATTCATCTAATTTTAATCCCTGGGGCAGATATGTTGCTGAGTATTTAAGCGGAGGTTCACCTGTAGCGGCAATTTTAAACAGAAAAGGGGACCATGGCCTTACCCCAAAAATTTTAGCTCCGTTAATCCTTGGGAGCCTGGAGATTTTCGGAGTAAGTATATAGGGGATATCCACAGTTTGCATCACCTTTCGCCCCGATGAACTATCAATATATGAAATGGATGCCAAAGCCGGTTTGGAAAAATCCGTTTCAAAGGAAAAACTCCTCTCTTCCCTGGAGCCGGGTTTCAGTTCGATATCCTTGCTCTCATGAAAGATTGTCTGTCCGTCGGAATACAAGTTGACCCTGATTTCAAGTTTCCCTTTATAATCTTCTTTTCCCGAGATATTCTGAATAGTAAATTTCTTTGTCAGAATGCTATCTCCGGCAAATATGAATGGAGTATCAGTGAAATTAAATACGATATGATAATTGAGATCAACCATTGAAATCCCGTAAGGTTTGGCGTACATTCCCCCGGCGCCGGAATGGTCGAATACCCTGACGGCTATCACATTCTCCTGATCCCAGTGTATTCTTTTATCATCGGCAGGCAGTATATACCTGCGGTCAACATACCACTTTTCATGCACCTTATTGAACTCCGGATCCCCCTTGCTTTTTCCGAAGACCGTTTTTCCGTTTTCACCGATCAGTTCTCCGTTCAGGTAGACCTGATCACAATCATCGATCCTTCCGAGTAAAAATTGAAGACTGTCTTTGATTATTGCGTTTTCTTTTAATGCCGACGGGATATTAACTTTCAAACGATACCATGCATACCCGTCATAGCGACGATAGCCCTGGTATTCCCAGATTATTGTCGGCAGAAGGGTATCCCATTTTGAATCATCGAATCCTGGCAAAGCCCAGGCCGGATCATCACCTGTATGGAACTTCCAGCGGGTGTCGATCGCAATAGAATTTTTTTCTTCAGTGCGTGAGCAGGCGACTAAGATCAGAAGAAAAAGTACGCCTGTAAACAAAATGTTACGTTGCATATTTATCTGGTTTGAATGTGATTGGAATCAAAATTAAAAAAGAAGTTTGAATTCAAGGAGATAAATCAACGCTCCCGCAAAATATCCTGACAGTGCAAGAAGAGTTATTCGCTTGATATACCAGAAAAAGGTGATCCTTTCCATACCCATTGCTGCAACTCCTGCAGCTGAGCCGATTATTAGTATGCTTCCTCCGGTTCCGGTTGCATAGGCCAGGAATTCCCAGAAGAAATTGTCAGTCGGGTAAACCGTCAGAGGATACATTCCCTGGAGCGCTGCCACCAGGGGAACGTTATCGACTACGGCCGAGACAAGCCCTAACAGCAGTATCATAACGCTCTGGGTTTTTATATGCGTTGTGAGAAATAGTGCCCATTCCTGCAGAAGTCCGACAGATTGAAGTGCAGAGATACATAACAGAATTCCCAGGAAAAAGAAGATTGTCGGGGTATCGGTACGACGAAGGGCATGTGCAACAGAGAGAGAGCCACGTGCCTGATCGTTCTTACCCCGGTGAATCAATTCAGTAAGGATCCACATGAAACCAAGTGAGAATAACATCCCCATAAATGGAGGAAGATGAGTTACCGTTTTGAAGATTGGAACAAATAATAAAGAAACCATTCCGGTAATAAAGACGGTTTTTCGTTCAGCTTCAGTGGTATCAGTAGCTTTCTTTTCTTTTATCACGGATGTTGAATCCTTAATGTCCCGTATCATAAATGTAGCGATGAACAGAGGAACGACCAGACAGAATAGTGAAGGAAGTAATAATTCAAGGATGATGTTTATGGCGGTGATCTGTCCGCCGATCCAAAGCATTGTGGTTGTCACATCCACGATAGGTGACCATGCCCCACCGGCATTTGCAGCAATAACAATGATCCCTGCAAATATCCACCGCTCTTTTTCATGGTGCAGCAATTTTCTTATGAGAGAGACCATTACAATGGTTGCAGTCAGATTGTCAAGAACGGCCGAAAGAAAAAAGGTCAGTATGCCGATGATCCATAATAAATGCTTTTTATTGGAGGAAGATATTCTTTGGGTGATGATATTAAATCCGTCATGGGCATCTATGATTTCAACAATGGTCATCGCTCCGAGCAGAAAAAACAGTATTCCTGAGATATTGCCTAAATGTTCAATAACCTCTGCAGAAATATTCTCCTTGTCGCTGTCCCAAAGAATGAATACAGTCCATACAATGACCCCGGTGAGAATTGCACTTGCGGCTTTATTGATCCTTAGCTTATGCTCGAAAGCGATAGCGATATAACCAATGACGAAGATTAAAGTAATTATTGCAGGTAACATAAATACTCGTTTGTAAGTTGATTCAATGTCCGAAGATAATAATTTTGGATTAATCGGCTATGCGCTCCCTTTGTTGGATAAAATTATATATGGAGTTTTTTATATCTTTGCATCTTTAAAATGAGAATCTGATTAAACTAAAGATGAAAGCCATTATGAAAAACATATTGTTCGTGTTCCTTGCAACAATTATAGCTTGCTCCGGAAACGCACAGGATAAAAAGAATGAGACGTTAAAAATCAAGACATCTGCAATGTGCGGGATGTGCAAAGAACGTATTGAGAATGGGATGACTTATGAAAAAGGCGTCAAGGATATTACGCTTGATGTAGATACGAAAATTGCCACCATACATTATAACCCTGATAAAACAACCGCCACCGACCTGAGGAAAGCTATATCGAAATTAGGATATGATGCCGACTCAATATCAGCGGATCCGGTGGCCTACAAAAAACTACCCGCATGTTGTAAGAAAGATGCATCAAAACATTGATAATTCACAGGAAGATTTCTCCAAAATTATCCGGGCATTGTCGCAAAGGATTATTTATTTGCAAGTGTAAATAAGACCATAGAGGGGCACTCAAGGAGGAACTGGAATACCGGAAAGCAATGAGGACATGCTGGGAAAATCCTTGAATGAGTGGAACTGTACCCTGGAAGGGGATTTTAGCTTAGCAGATGAATTGACTGGAAAACAAAGGCGTGATACTTTGAAAACAAAGACGGGAAAAGGAATTATGAAGGGCTGAGAATAACAAGGAGGGAAATTCCTGTCAAAGAGACCACCAACGAATATTAATCTCATCGGAAGGAAAATTCACGCCGACTAGCAATGATGACAGGTCTATTCATGCCAAGGCAGTGATAAGCACGAGGATAAAAAAATCCATGGGTTAGAACAGAAAAGAACTTGAATCCGATAGTCCTGATGCAAAGGATGTCTGGCCAGAAAATCACTGCTTTTCTTTTTGTCTAATCAGTTCTTCAGTTAAATATGGGCCAGGCTTGTCGGTGTTTGTAAGGTAACGTTCGATCAACAAGTTTCTTTTAATCGGTCTTTTAGCATAAAATGAATTCAGAATTTCATTTATCTCATTTTCAGGAATTTCAAGCTTCTTCACATAATCACAAAAAGCATCACGAAGTTCCTGAAAATGATTTACCAGCTTTATCCGTTCTCTTTCATCAAGTTTATACATGAATGGTCTTCGATCAATACGGGCAAATCTAAATCCCAAGTCATAAAGCACCTTGTACAATTAAGGTTCAATGAAATGGATATTTGTGGATCCATTTTTAAATACTTCAAGTGAAATAAAAAGCAATTTTTCCATCATTCAATCTCTTTTTCAATGATATTTCTTTCATCCTTCGTCAATCTGTATAACTCGAAAATAACGCTATCAATTTGATGCTCTAAGGATTTCGTATCGGTAGTTGAATTTTCGTTCCTAATAAAAAATATCGTAACTAATAAGAAATCTTGCTAGAAAGTAACAACTTTGTCGCTTGCCTTCATCAACTGGGTTAACTCTTTCATGGTGCTGAATTCTGATCCATCAATAAGCCTGAGTTCTTTTAACCCGCGGGCTTCGGCACATGTCCCACAAAGTTTTACTTTACCATTTTTGCTTAGAATCAATTTAAGCATTCGCTCAATATTGTAATAACCATTGGGTGTGCTTTGATTTGGTAATGCACAGGACACGGCATCAGCCATCAGAAAGACACACAAGTCGGTATCTTCATAATCTTTCAGAGTTTGAATGCCCAGTCGCAAGGCATTATATGCTTTTTCTGTCCCGTAGGGCGCGTCGCTGATAAGAATTAATACTTTTTTCATAGTCAGGATTTCATTGATTTTCGGTAGATAATTAATTTTCTGATACCTTGTCAATTATTGTTTTCAGCTGAAAACCCCTGCAATAGCGCAACTATTTTGGCAAATATAAACGGCTTACAAAAAGAAAATGCTGAACAACAAATGGGTAAAAAAAGGAAGGCACCCGTTAAGGCACCTTCATGACATCAGGAGTTGCTGATTTTCCTTCAAGAATTCTAATCTGCTGCAACGAAGGTTTTAATGGTTGAATAATCCTGCCAAAACTCTGTAAGGTAAAAAGCGGAACTATTCGTCGGTTTCTCCCGGTTTTGTTGTCACTTTATATCCTTCGACTTGTTTCATTGGACTGGCCTTATCGCCTATAACATGAGCATTTACCCTGTTTCCGGCATAATGACAGAGTGCTGAACAATTGACCTCTTGTGATAAATAATGTGGATACCAGTTTAGAAGTTCGCTATATTTAACCGTAACAGGTCCGATTTCGGAATGCGAGGTGACTTCAGGATTTATCCAGTTGTTTTGGCCAGTACCATTAAAATCAGCCGCACGGTGTTTTGTGTGGCAGGATATACATTTAATTTTCACACCACCAGCAAGGTTCATATGATTCACCGAAGGATGGTTGGCATCCTTTCCGGCATGACAATCAATGCATTCCGGCCCTTCGGCAACAGAGACCTGATTATGCAGGCTTGAACCATGGCACTTAGAACATGTTGTGCTCTGATGCACTGTGCCCATTGCGAGTTCCTGGTACTGAGGATGCCGTTTGATCCCTGTAGCATACATACTGTCAACAGAGCCGTTTCTCATAGCGTAACCGATCTGTGCAGGCCGGTAGTATCCAATATGGCAGGATTTACAAACATCATTGGAAGATTCAAGTGATGCTTTGTTTCTGAAATTATGGGTTCTTACATTGGTTGTCCAGTCCATGGCCCATTCAGTAGCCAAACCCCAGTCAACCCCGTTGAAATTATCTCCGCTGGTTTGTACTCCATCCCAGTTTGATTGCACCAATAAATCCGCATGATATGTAACTTTAGGCTTTATCTCTGATTCAAAATGGCAGGTTGCACAGGTTGCATGGCATCTGCCGCAGTTGTTATCCTCATATGATTCACCAACCGGATGTCCTCCGAAATCCCGTATGGAAGCGCCTTTTAAACGTGGAATTTTTATATGCGCAGCATTTGGATTGTGCTGGGAAGCATGACAATTATTGCAGGCGGTTGAAGCCGCGGTGCCGTAGTTTCTCGTACTGTCTGGTGTAGCCAGGGCTTTTGTGCCTGATTTCTGCGAAAATCTTGCCCATCCCCCGAAAACCTTATTACTCTTTCCGTGAATGCCAGCAGACATAACAATGTCGGTGTGACAATCGGTGCATAAATTTGCTTTGTGTTTTGTTTTTACAAATTCACTGGAATCGACAAAAAGCGGAACCGATTCGGTTTGTCCGCCGGTAACTTTAATCTCTTTCACCAGGGATTGATTCCCGTGACATGCTTTTGTGATACAAGTTGAGTTGGCCGTTTGCCAGGTCCCCGGATTAACAGGTTCTTCCGTGTTGTCTTTTTTACAACCCGAAAAAATTGCCAGGGTCAGAAACAGGAAAAATAAAAGGATACCTGCCCAAAAAGAAGGAATCCTGTTCAATTTTGATTGCATTTTCATGGCAGCAGTTTTTAGATGATTTTATTAGCTGGATTTGTGTGTAAAAGTATTATCCCTCCTAATATGCTACAATCCCATATTACTGGTATTTTATCTACCTGAAAACACTTAGAAACAATTAAAAACTACTGATTATTCCTCCTGCAGGGTAACAAGATGATGGGTGATGGCATATCTGATCAAAGAGACGACGCTTTTCATCTTTAGTTTATGCATTATATTTCGGCGATGGGTTTCAACCGTTCTTAAACTGATGTGTAAACGATCGCTGATCTCCTGGTTGGAAAACTCTTCAGCAATTAACCGGATAATTTCTTTTTCCCGTCTGGTAAGATAAACATGTTGGTCAGTTCTATCAGATTCCGTCTTTTGCCGTCGCACGAGTTCCTTAACCATTTTTTCGGACAAAGATTGGCTGTAATACCTCTCTCCAGCCAACACGTTCTTTATAGCAGTCAGGAACTCATCCCGTGATGAGTTTTTCAACATATATCCTACTCCGCCGGCATCAGTCATGCGAAGCACATATTCACTCTCTTCATGTTGCGAAAGGGCGATGATCCTGATACGGGAATTAGCATTGGTTATTCTTCTGCAAACATCAATGCCCGATTTATCAGGCAGGGAAATATCCATGAAAATCACATCAGGTGCGATTTCGGAGGCCAGTCTGCAGGCCTCTTCACCATTGGATGCTTCAGCAACAATATCGATATTCTCTGCTCCATCGAGAATCAGCCTTAGACCTCTTCGGATCAGTTCGTGGTCATCAACCACCATGATTCTAATTTTACTCATGCTTCGTTAGACAGGGTATTTCGATAATTACTTCTGTTCCTACAGATAGTTCTGAGTTGATCAGAACGGTTCCTCCAAGAATTGAGATACGTTCCCTGATACCGGGTAATCCAATTCCTGCCGGGTTGTTTTCAGGTTGGGTGACAAGAAATCCCTGACCATCATCTTCAATGACCATAACAACTGAATCGTCATGTCTGACCAGTTGAACATCAGTCTTCCGGGCACCTGCATGTTTCAATACATTATTCAACAGCTCCTGACAAACCCGGTATAATATTTTCTCAATACGTGAATCGATCCTGTTCTCAAAACCGTAATGTATAAAAGAGAATTGCGTTTTTCCGCACAAGTTCATGTTCTCGATTAGTTTGGTAATGGCCGGAATTAGTCCGAAATCAGCCAATTCAAGGGGGATAAGGTCTCTAGCAATTCTTTTGGTTTCCGATATGGCCATGGTTACGTCTTCCCTAATTAGATCAAGAATATGCAGATTTGTTGATGAGACCGCATTGTTTGCACCGGATTGTAATTTTTGAATCGAGTATGAAACCGAGGTTAACACCTGTCCCAGTCCATCATGAAGGTCTCTGGCAATCCTTATTCTCTCTCTCTGCCGCTTCATTCATAGCAACAATTCTCTCTTTCCGGGCGGCCTCAAGCGCCTGCTCCATTTTGCGGTTCTCCGTCAGATCATGAAAAATAAACACTTTGCCTATTGGGCTTCCGGCGGAATTATTCAGACGGGACCTCAGGATTAAACATGGCAGTACGCAACCATCGGCAGCAGTTATCGTAGTCTCAAACTGTTCAGTCTGCCATACCGTTTCAGCATTATTTATCAATTCATCATACTCCAGGGGGTTGACAAACAAGCTCTTGAGTTCCGATAACCAGTAGGTTTCTGCGTTTGAATTAAAAAGCTTCAAAGCCGAGTGGTTTATTGCAGTTATCCTGTAATCGTTATCACATACAATCATTCCATTCAACATGCTGTTGAGGATATTGTCATAAAAATCACGTGAAACCGTAATTTGATCGATCCGGTCAAGCATCGCATTGAAGGAATCAGCGACCACTTGAAACTCATCCTGACTTTGCACCATAACTTTTGCGGTGAGATTTCCTCCGGACACCTCACGAATGACAGAGACCATTTTCTCCAAAGGATAGGTGAGTCTCCGGATAAAGAGAAATCCTCCGATGATTACTACTATGGCCATGATGGTGCCCAAGGAAACAATGGTCAGTCGGCTATGTACTATGGCAGTCTCGTTTATCTTTACATATTCATCAAGTTCCTTGTTTGTCTCAAGGATTAACCTGTCGAGGGTGGAAATAATTATCCGCTGGTATTGACTTGCCATAGTATAAGGACGGATTCTGTTTGAAGCAAGGTCATCCTGTATCAATGTGTCCTTATGATTAATTTTTTCCAAAAGAATAATGTTCTTCTCGATCAAGTCCAGTTCACTGCGATTGTGTCTGTGTGTCAGGATACTTCTGCAATGGTTTATGGAGCGCATGACATGAATGAATCCATCCGGGTCAGATTCATGAAACACGGTATCCGCCGGTGATTTCCCGTAAAAATAAGAAGCCTGTGACACCCTGTATTTAACATCCTGGAGAGCTTGTAATTCATTGAATTCCTCAACGATTAATTCAGAAGTGCTCTTCAAAATACGAATACAGATGTCTCCGGCAATGGCTATGAGGATAATAAAAAGAAAAACCAAAATTCCGGCACCAAACAACCGCTTACGAATACTTCTATGAACTTTCAATTTTCGTCAAGTTTGATAATAATTAATATGGCTGTTAATTGAATAATGACACGATTGGTTGGTTTTCTGTCTTAATGAGTGACTGACATTGAAATCACATAATTGTTAAATGAGTTGAAGTAAATATCCCAATACTGCCCCTATTACAATCAAGGCACTGTTTATTTGCCTGAACCCAAATACAAAGGCAAGACTTGAAACTGCTATTACTAAGGTTCGCCAATCCGATATTGTATCCTTTCCCATTTTATAACATATCGCTGCGATAATGGCAATAGAGGCTACTTTTACAGCATCGAGGAAAGCAGAGACGAGTTTTGAATTGCACATTTTCTGCACAAGTGGATTGAGTAAAACCACAAATAGAAACGAAGGCAGGAAAATTCCGACGAATAAAACAAAGACCAGCCACCATCATTCCTTTCCAACCTGCCCGTTCATGCCCGATATGGATAGCCATCTTGGTGCTGTTCGGCCCCGGTATCAGATTGGCTGCCACGATAAAATCAAGAAAATGTTGTTCGTCCATCCTTTTCCGTTTCCTGACCACTTCATCCTGCATCATGGCAATATGGACAGAAGGGCCGCCGAAATCGATGGTCCCAAGTTTAAGAAACAGTTTTGCACTTCAGTAAGTTTTAACATGCCGTCAACTTTATTTTTCCAGGTTCAGAACCACCGCCAAACAACAATCATCACCAGAAAGATGCCGCCATATACAAACGGTATAAGATAGAACGGATCATTTGAATCGGGATCACCTCTTTTCAGGTTAAGACGTTTAATAACCATCATGCTTAACCAGATACCAGCTATCATTACCAGTGTCAATAACACCGAAACCAGAATATTCATCCAAACCGGGTTGGATTGCAGTTTTAATTTACCGTCAATTATCCCTTGAGCCGTTTTCATCCCTGTAATATCAGCGTAAAGATATTTAAAATACGGCAACCTGGATATGGTTTTCAGGATTGCTTTGTCGAAATGGGCTGCTGCAATGATTGGAATAAATGCTATTCCGTAAGTAAAAAGATAATCCTTCAGTTTAAGGGTCGCTCCGTTAATCTTGACAACCAATAAAGGTAAAGACCATATAATCAAAGGAAGAATTACAAAAAGCACAAGGTTGGTGCAAAGCACAAGTAATATTTTCTTCTCAATAAGCAAGTAATTCTTCAAAAAGTCAGGGATCAAAGTATACGTATCGGTTACATTCCATTCCGACCATATTTCGGAAATAACAAAGCCCGAAATAACCAAGATAAATACCATTTCTGCAATTTTTAATGGTTTTAACAAGAACAAGTCATTCGCAAACCCGATGTATGTTAATTGCGGATTTGGCTTGTCAGCGTTGGGTTCCGACTGATATTTGCTGCATGTTTTCAAGCAGCCTGCACAAAGTATGCAATCAGCATTGTCTTTAATTTTAGCCGGGTATAAATCCACCCCGCAGCTTTTGGAGTTCAGATTATAACGGTAATTTTTGTGAATGCAGGATTTATCCCTGCAAGTCTCACAGGTATTGGGATTTTTAACCCGCCAGCCAAAGAATGAAAGCCGTGAATACAAACCCAACAGGTAACCGACAGGGCAAACATACCGGCAGAAAGTATTCTTTTCATAAATGGCACCAATAATTATTGAGACCCCGACAATTGTAAGCAGGTAAAGTGCCATAAGAAAAGGATTCCTGTGGATTGCCAAGCCCTGGATACCGACAAAAAGAATGATTATATAAAAAATTGTAATTGCCCAACCTGAAAGCATCCAGGTTGGACGTTTGCGCTTTAAACCTATTTTAGCAAAGAATGTAGTGATTATTTCGACCGGACAGACCATACACCACACGCGGCCAAAAAATATAGCCCCGATTACAATGGCCGGCCACCAGTATGACCAAACTATTAAATTGCCAATATTGGTGTTCCGTAACTGTTTTAAAAAAGCAGCATCAGTCGAATAAGCAGTAAGACCTGTTACGATCAATATTATATATGCCACTAATGAAATATACTTTAGGGATACAGGTATATATGCCCGGTTGATTGCCCGGTTGATTTGTCTGAGCATAATAGTCGAGGATATTTGTGGTAATTGTTAAAGTGTTGGCGTGAATTGTGATAAATCGTAAATGCCCAGTTGTTTTTCGATATTGGCAATCTTCTCGACCATCAAATCGAAGCCATCTTCACCGAAAAGTTCATGTTCCTTATGTTCAAAATCCTCGCCTAAAGCATAATATTCATTTTTTGATACGGTTTTTCGGATTTCCGGAAACAGTACTGTATCTTCCCTTGATTCGTGCGGACGGTACATCCGGTTAAATTCGCCCAGCAACTTTATCAGTTTTTTAATTTCGTCTGTATTGGTTAGTGTTTTCATTTCCCCAAACTGGATAATCTGGTCGGTCAATATTCGTCCCGCTTTATGTTGCTGACGTAATACCTGAACCAGGTCGGTTAAATGGTTTGCTTTTTCAAACCTGGGGAAAAGATAATCTTCTTCCAACTTTTCATGGTAATCTTCAATAAAAGAGCGGATTATCTGTGCAGAATTGACAAGAAGTTCCATGTTGAATGTTTCATTATTGTCAAGATGCAGCTTACAAGTATCGTAGATGAGTAAAATCCGGTTCAATACACCATGCTCACGCATCAGATCTTCCGATGGGGTAACTTCTTCTTCGCTTTCTTTTTTACAGGCTGTCATTAAACCCATTCCTGAAATAACTGTCAGAGTTCCTAAAACAAGTCCTTTTTTAAGGAAATCCCGCCGTTTATTTTCGGAACCTCCGACATGTAATTGACTGTTTTTACTTAAAGTTTTCATAATTCATATTTTTGAGGGTTTAATAATAATTGAATCCAACGACCATTTACCCGCTCCATAAATAAAGAGGTAAATCAGCAATAATGTCATGGCAAAATCAGTCCGGTATTCATGTGCCATTGCCCACAAGCCTCTGTCTAAAAGAATAGGCCACTTGGTAGTTATAAAGGCAGTCATCATAATAATAGACAATGGAATGGCTGCAAATCTTATGAATAAACCAAATAAGATAAGCGAACCGCAAATAATTTCAAATGTTCCGGTAAAATAAGCCCAGAAAGCAGGATCAGCAAAGCCGATTTTCTCGAAACGACCTGTTCCAACCAGTTCAGGGAACAAATATTTCTGGATACCTTCGGACAGGAACACTAATCCAACAATCAGCCTGGGAAGTATTGCCCTGTTATCAAGGGAAGAACTTAAAATAAGTGTTTTAAGGTCTTTTTTAGTTGCCATGTATTTGAGTTTTAAATTATACCTAAGCCTAATGCGAGTGAAATAACAATTAGCATAACTACCACGAGTTTTTGAATAAAATTAAATGTGACCTTTTTAAGCAACTTTTTACCTATAAATGCTCCCGTGATAGCCGCTAAAATAGCAGTTACAATCAGCATGATATTGTCTGTCAATCCTGTTTTGGTAAACCGACTGGCATAAACCGACAGACGGGTAAGATCCACTAAAACAGAGAGAACAACGACAGTACCTATATATGATTCTTTTGTCAAACCACTTTTTACAAGAAATGCACTTCTTATTGCTCCCTGAAGTCCTGATAAACCGCCAAAAAATCCGCTTAACAAGCCACCTATGTAAAGTTTACTCTTTTTGAATTCTATTTTTTGGAAATTTGGCAACACCTCGATGATGGCAAAAATGATCAGAAGGGTAGCAATTATGGCCTTAACAGGTGTAATTACATGTAAATGCGTATCCAATTGGTATTCATACAAAGATGGTAAACCAGTGATTTTAAGTAAAAACCAGGCTCCGGCAAAGGAGGCAACGATGGCGGGAATGCCAAACCTAAGGAGTACTGATTTATCGGCATTCTTTCCAACCAAAGTGATTTTAAAAAGATTATTGCAAAAATGGACAATACCTGTTAAGGCTATTGCTAAATCGATCGGAAAAAACAGGGCAAATACAGGCATTAATATAGTACCTAACCCAAACCCAGAGAAAAATGTCAACAGGGAAGTTGCAAACGCTGCTAAAGCAATGATGATAATTTCCATAAATCCCATTTAGTGACATACAAAATTATGTAGTCATTTCCAGGGGATTGTGGTAAAAAATTGTATTTATATGGTATTATTGAAAATACTTTTTCCTAAATTGGATCGGCGTTAAATTTTCGCGTTTTTTAAAGAACTTCACGAAATTAGAGGGGTCTTTAAATGAAAGTGTAAACGCTATTTCATTAATTGTATTATCGGTATGAAGAATGTACCTCTTAGCTTCCAGTAGAATTTGTGAAATAATAAACTCACTGGCACTTTTACCTGAATGTTTGCGGCAGGTGGCATTCAGGTTTTGGGGTGTGGTATTTAACAAACCGGCAAATTCGTTTACTCTATGCAGTCGCGGGCATTCTTTCACGAGTAGATCCTGGAACTTTTCGTAGGTAGTGACAGGTACATCTCTTTCCTTTGATTGTATTTCGGCTAATTGCAACATCTTTGCAAATAGTGCCCTTAAAAACCCGTGAATGATATGCACTGAATAAACCGAGTTTTCGGAATATTCCTGTAATATTTCATTGAATATTATTTCAGGATTGTAATTTGAAGGAATCAAAATACTGAATGTATCTGATAGCTGACGGTACAGGTTGATTATGTCAGTTTCGTTCAGGGAATGGAAGAACTCAGCCTTAAATAGGATTACAAAGCCTTTGGGAATGGATGTTAATTGCCAATAGTGCAACTGTCCGGGTTTTAAAAAATAAAATTCAGGTGGCGAAACCATGAACTTCTCAGTTTCAATCCAATGAAAACCTTCGCCTTTGTTTAAAAAAATCAGTTCGTAATAATCGTCATGCTTGTGTGGCACGGTTTTCTTAATCTTCTCCTTAAATCGGGATATCTTGAACAGTAAACCAGGGTCAAGTTTATTTTTTACATCAATATATGTGTTCCCCATTTCTCAACTCAAGATAATTATTCCCATTATTGCAGGCCAGTAACATTTCAACCATTTGACCAGCCGGGTGCAAATGTATCTGTGTGCACGCTCTGATTTTTCTTTTTACACAATAATCTTACTTTTCTTGTTTTTTCCAGTTGCGGCTGCTTGGTTAATTTCTTTAACATGATTTACGGGTTTTTGAATAAAATTACGCAAAAACCGCATTCAAATCACAATTTTAATGAACATAAGTTATTAACAATCAATATGTTAACAATTCGTAAGAATCAACTATTTATCTGATTTATACCGGGGAAGTGTGAAATAAAAACAACTCCCTGTTCCTTCTTCACTTGTCACCCATATCGTACCATTGTTCTTTTCAATGAAATCTTTGCAAAGGATAAGGCCAAGACCAGTTCCGATTTCGTTGTTTGTTCCTTTCGTCACCATTCGTGATTCAATCCTGAAAAGACTTTTGAGAATTTCGGAGGACATCCCGAATCCGGTGTCTTTAACCGATATCAGAATGTTGTCATTGTCCTGATATCCGGTTTTTATTGTAATCTCACCTCCCGGGAAAGTATATTTCAGAGCATTTGAAATCAGATTCCGGACAATTGTATTTATCATATTACGGTCGGCGAATGTAATGAGATCATTATCCCCGGTATGTTTGATCATGATATCTTTCTGATGTGCGGCCGATTCAACTAAAAGTACATTTTCATGAATGATCCCGTTGATATTGAACTTTTCAGGTGAAAAAGGCAACAATCCTCTTTGCGCCCTGGCCCATGTCAACAGGTTTTCAAGTAACTCGATTGTCCTTGTGGAGGCGCTTTTAAGTCTCATCAGCATTCTCTGCCGCTCTTCATCAGTATATTCGGAATATTCACGAGTAAGCAGTTCAAGCATCCCGAGAATAACATTAAACGGATTCTTCAGATCATGGGCTATTATAGAAAAAAAATTATCCTTTGCCTGGTTGCTTTCTTTAAGCTTCTGCTCGGAAAGCTCAAGCTCTTTTGTGCGCGCAGAAACCATTTCCTCCAGTTTGACATTATATCTGATGATAAGTATATAACGCCCGGTTAAAAAACTGATCCCGCCGAAAACCAGAATTACTGCCACAACAAACCACCACCGATACCAGAAAGGCTGCTTTATCCTGATAATGCCTGAATAAACAGGCTGACTCCAGATACCTAATGCGTTTTGAGCTTTTACAAAAAACCGGTAAGTCCCTGGATGGAGATTATTGTATCTGACTGAGTTATGAAAGTAAAATGCACTTTCTGACCAATCCGTATCCAAACCTTCCAGCTTGTGTTGGAAAACAATCTGTTTTTCATCAATGAATGAGATTGCCCTGAAATGAAAGGTTATATTATTACGGTCGTAAGGAAATTTAAGGTTGATCCCAGGATCCAGTTTTTCATTATCTGACTCAACACTCAGCAGGCTGATTTGCGGAGGCGGGATTTTCGTCAGGTCATAATCCGATTCCGGAAAATAGATTGTTAATCCATTATTGGTTCCGAACCAGAGGTGATGATTGAAATCCATAAAGCCCGCACTCCGGTTAATCTCCTGGCCTGATATTCCTTCTGAGGTTGAAAAATGATCAAGATTTTTCTCATCCCAGCGATAAATCCCGTTATCACAACCAAACCATATTCGTCCCGTGTTGTCCTCCAGAATGAGATATACAGGACGGTCCACGTCAGGACTGTCACTACCTGATTTAACCAGCGACGTATCGCGTATCAGGAATAAACCTGCTGCAGTCCCGACCCATTTACGGTTTCTTGAATCAATGAGGAATGAAAAAACATTATTGGCCAGGGGAGTTTCCCTTGAAGTATAATTTATCACTTTGTCATCTCTGACTTCAGAAATCCCCTTGCTGATGGTTGAAATAAAGATGGAATTCTGATTACCCGGAAATATTTTCCTGACAGAGAAGCCTTTAAGTTCTTGTACAAATATGTGAACGAATTTACTCTCATCAAGTCTAAAAAGACCAGCCGAAGTGCCGGCATAGACAGTTCCTTCAGAATTGACAAGCACTGAGAAAACCATACCCTCTAATCCCTGGGCCTTGTTGTACCATTGTATTTTTCTGTTTTTATCAATTTTGGCAAGACCCAGTGAACTGACAGCCACCCACAGATTTTTGTATGAGTCACAGGAAATGTCAAGAACCCTGCTTTCATAATTCAAATTATAGGGAGAAGGATTAAGTAATAAAGAACTGAAAGTCTTCCCGTCGAAGAAAGTCAGGGCGCCGTCATGACCGAAGACATAGTGACCGGGAGTGTATTCAATTCCGGAAGCCACTTCATTACTGAAAAGACCGTCATTCTCATAGTAGCTGGCAAAGCGCCTGGATTGTATCTTTGTAATCCCCCTGAAACCGCCAATCCAGATATTATACTCACAATCGACAAGGACAGATCTGGCGCCTTCAGAAATTAAACCGTTACTCCTTGTCAGCCTCTCAATCTGAGCGTCGATGGTGTTATAACAGAGTACTTTAAAGAGGTTCCCAAAATATATCCTACCCATACGGTCAGTCTGTAAAAAGCACTGCCGCCCATTGCGACCCAGTGGCAGATTAAAGTCTTTACAGGCAATTGTGAATTTATTTCCATATAAAAATCCCAGCCAGTTGTCCCCTAAAATCCATAGAACATTCCCTTCAGTTGACAACGCCACAATGTTTTGGGACAGGTATGGTGAGATATGCTGGATGGTGTTTTCGAATTTGTTGTTTTCATAGACCGACAATCCATGATCTGTTGCAATTACTACTTTCTCTTCGAACTGAAGGATACTGTTTATATTGTTACCGGGAAGACCACCGGATGTTGTAAAATGTTTCCAGAGTCCGTTTTGAAAGTTGAATAGTCCATCTTTTTCCGAACCAACCATAACGACCGGACTGTTATTCTGATAAAACACCTCAAAGGCTGTATAGGTAAGAGAGAATCTCGAAGGCATTCCAAAATTATGTGCTATGGTCATCCACCTTCCGTTAAGAAAGGTTGATATTACAAGTTCACCGCTTTCGGCAAGAGCCCAGATTTTATTTTTGGAATCTATATCAAGGAAAGCATAACTGGTAGATTTCAGACCATCGGCCACATTAAAATTCCGAAATCTAATCCCGTCGAAGGAGGATATTCCCGAACGTCTTCCGATCCAGATCAGACCGGAGGAATCCTGCTTTATATCGAAGATCATCGAATTGGAAAGTCCATCGGATTCAGTATATGTATTAACAGGAAAGCGCTGGCCAAAAATACACGACAGTGATAATAAGTTGAACAGGATTATCAGGGAAAGGACCTTAAGATTATTTTGATTCGAAAACAAGGGGATTTTTTAAGGAATGAAATGATGCAGTAATTTCCCTTTTGATCTCTTCTGTTTGATCACTGCCTGAGCCGCAGCAAGCCGCGCAATCGGAACCCGGAACGGCGAGCAACTCACATAATTGAATCCAAGTGAATGGCAGAATTCTACTGATGCCGGTTCGCCACCGTGTTCGCCACATATCCCGATCTTCAGATCTTTCCGCACCGAGCGCCCTTTTTCAACGGCGATCCTCATCAGTTGTCCAACCCCTTCGAAGTCGATCACCTGGAACGGATCAACGGGCAGGATCTTCTTTTCGATATAGTCAGGAACAAATCCTCCTATATCGTCGCGTGAAAATCCGAATGTCATTTGAGTGAGGTCGTTGGTCCCGAATGAAAAGAATTGTGCAGTTTCTGCAATTTTATCTGCGGTGAGCGCAGCACGGGGGATTTCTATCATTGTTCCGACAAGGTGGGGAATCTCCTTCATTTTGAACTTTTTGCAAACTTCTGCATGGATATTGTCGATAATCACAAATTGGTGGCTTAACTCTTTGTCGGTACAGGTAACAGGGATCATGATTTCAGGAAGTACCTTCTTCTTTGCCTTGAGTAATTCAGCAGTGGCTTCAAAGATAGCCCGTACCTGCATCTCGGTGATCTCCGGATATGTGATTCCAAGCCGCACTCCGCGATGGCCCATCATCGGATTCGTTTCATGCAGGACTTCAGCGCGCCGGTCAAATTCCTCCATGGATATCTTCAAACTGTCCGCTATTTTCCTTCTGCTTTCCTCGTTCTGCGGAATGAATTCATGCAAGGGTGGATCAAGCGTACGGATCGTAACCGGATAGCCATCCATAGCGGCAAGGGTTTGTTTTATATCTTCCTTTACGAACGGATACAGCTCGTTCAGCGCTTTCCGGCGCTCTTCTTCAGTTTTTGATGCAATCATCTTACGGAGGAGGAAAAGAGGCTTATCAGCATTCTTGCCGTAGAACATATGTTCAGTGCGAAATAGACCGATACCTTCGGCACCAAATGCACGGGCCTTGGCTGCATCATCGGGTGTATCAGCATTTGTTCGGATCTTCATTGTGCGGATGGAATCGCATAGCTTCATGAAAGCCTGGAAATCGGGATTCTCCTCTGCAGCCTTGATCATCGGGATCTGTCCATTATAAATATAGCCCTTCGAACCGTTCAAAGAAATATAATCACCTTCTTTCAAGATCAGATTGCCGACTTTCATTGTCTTTTTTCCTGCTTCAATCTTCAGGGTTCCGGCGCCAACGATGCAGCATTTACCCCAACCGCGGGCTACAAGGGCCGCATGGCTCGTCATACCGCCTCGTGCCGTCAGAATTGCCTGGGCAGACCGCATACCTTCAATATCTTCGGGATTGGTTTCCTCACGGACGAGTATCACGGTCTTGCCTTTTTTCGCCCATGTGACAGCGTCTTCAGAGGTGAAAACAATTTGTCCGGTAGCTCCACCCGGACCTGCCGGGAGACCTTTAGCCACAGGTTTGGTATTTTTCTCAGCTTTAGGATCTAAAATGGGATGAAGAAGCTCATCAAGTTGTGAAGGTTCCACGCGGGAAACTGCTTCCTCCTTTGTGATAATTTTCTCGCGGTACATATCAAGAGCCATTTTGACGGCAGCCGGACCATTCCGTTTACCGACGCGGCATTGCAGCATGTACAGCTTCCCATCCTGAATCGTAAACTCGATGTCGAGCATGTTCCGGTAATGTTTTTCGAGCTTCAACTGTACCTTATCAAGGTCCTTATAAACTTTCGGCATCGCGGTTTCAAGGGATGCCAGATGACGGGTATGTTCATTTTTCCCAACCTCATTGATCGGGTTTGGAGTCCGGATACCGGCAACCACATCCTCTCCCTGAGCGTTAGCAAGCCACTCTCCATAAAAATAGTTTTCACCGGTGGCAGGATTACGTGTGAAAGCAACCCCTGTTGCCGAAGTGTCTCCCATATTACCGAACACCATCGACTGAACATTGACGGCCGTTCCCCATTCATCCGGGATGCCTTCGAAACGGCGATAGGATATGGCACGTTTCCCGTTCCAACTCTGGAAAACAGCGCCGATTGCGCCCCATAATTGCTCCATGGGATCCTCCGGAAATGGCTTCCCAAGAACCTCTTTTACCTTCTTTTTATAAATTTCAATGAGTTTTTTCAGGTCTTCGGCTGTCAGCTGGGTGTCACTGTAATATTCTTTAGACTCTTTCATTTTATGTAATTCCCGTTCCAGTTGGACGCGAACTCCTTTTCCTTCGCCAGGTTCAAGTCCGGCGGCTTTTTCCATTACCACATCCGAATACATCTGGATAAGGCGTCGTTGGGAATCATATACGAACCTGGGATTTTTTGTCTTTCTGATCAATCCTTCACGTGTTATATCATTCAAACCGACGTTAAGGACTGTTTCCATCATACCGGGCATAGAAGCACGGGCGCCTGAACGGACCGAAACGAGCAACGGATTAGTTTTATCTCCAAATTTAGCCCCCATATCTTTTTCTGTCCTCTTCAGACAATCATTAACCTGTTTTTTTAATTCTCCGGGATAACTTTTTTTATTTTGCTGGTAATAAGTACAAACTTCTGTGGTTATAGTGAAACCGGATGGAACCGGAAGCCCGATATTTACCATCTCGGCAAGATTAGCTCCCTTACCGCCAAGCAGATTCTTCATATCGGCTTTCCCTTCTGCTTTTTCACCTCCGAAAAAGTAAACATACTTTTTTTCCTTCGCATGATTTGCCATAGCTTTCAATGTTTTAAGTTGTAAAAAATAGGGAGCAAAATTACTGGAAATTTTGCTTTCTGCAACATTCACCTGAACCTTCACACTAAGACTTCAATCACATCCAAACCCACTTGACCCGGGGAGAGGCCATGCTCACCACTCCACCTTCCCGATATTACCCATGTTCCAGAGTATCCACTGCTGCCGGCCTATCAGATAGGCAGTTGGTGATGCCGGATTTGATTTTAAAGGATTGGGGATAGAGGCAGCGATCAGGGCGGCTTCACCACGGGTCAGACCGGAAGCCTTTTTCCGGAAATAAGTTTCGGATGCGGCTTCGGCACCGTAGATTCCTTTACCCAACTCTGCAACATTCAGGTAAACTTCCATGATCCGCTTTTTACTCCAGAAAAATTCAATAAGAACGGTAAAGTATACCTCAAATCCTTTTCTTATCCAGGAGCGCTGCGGCCAGAGAAATACATTCTTTGCCGTTTGCTGGGATATTGTACTCGCTCCCCGTACTTTCTTTCCGTGTTTCCGTTCATTATACTCTCTGGCTTTTTTAATGGCATCAAGATCAAAACCGTTATGTTCCGTAAACCGGTTATCCTCGGAAGCGACCACTGCGATCGGGAGGTAAGGGCTTATTTCATTAATGGAGACCCAGCTCTTTGTTAATTTCAGAGACTGGCCATGTACCGATTGTTCTACCAGACGGATCACCATTAACGGTGTGAATGGCGGATTGATAAAACGAAAGAGTATCACGGAAAGAACTGAAGCTCCGAAAAAAATGATCAGGGCAAACTTTGTAATTTTCCATACAACTTTCCAGAACTTTTTCATCCTTAATAATCAAACGGAACACGTGAATCAGTCCGGGATATCCATATACCAGACATTGGAATTATTTCTTTGAGTTGATAAACCTCTCAAGGTCATCCCTTGACTTCTCCGAATGAAGAGCATCGCTTACATCGAAATAATTCTCGATGTCCCATGTATGATCATATGCAAATTTCGCAAAACTCAACCTGGTGGATTCATTATCGAAAACATGAATGACCTCCCTGACCTGGGTGGTTGTAAGACAGTGTTCGGCGGCAAGCTTCTTCGCTGCCGAAAGTTTAGGAGGATCGAACGGAGGTGAGGAAACCGAAACCAGTGATGCAATAAAATCAGCTTCTGCCATTGGTTTTGAACAACCTTTCTTTCCTGTACTGACTTTTTCAACTTCCTGTTTTTCTGTTTTACCGGGAGGAGGCGGCGGCGTTGATTGCTGTTTTCCTTTCCCTTCAGGTTCATCCGACCATTCAGACGAGGAAGATTGAAGGATGAAGGCATTCCTGGAATTACGGACGATTGCATAATACATTGTTGATGATACTTTATTGAAAATGGTCTTGCTCAGATCCGGGACTCCCGGGGCTTCGAAAACAAGTCTTACCTTGCATGTCGGACCCTTGATCTCATCAACCTGAATCCGTGTTGCGGGTTCTGTATTCTGTTTTTCTCCATTAAAATAAAGGGTGAATTTTTCACCTTTTGGTGAGAAAACCACCAAAGTTGCCCATTGGGCGTTCACCATTGTTGTTAGTCCTGCCAATAACAACATGAAAAAGGTTTTTATCATTATTTTCATTTTATGACTGTGCTTTTTAATATTGATTGTTAATTTGCAAAAGTAGTGAATACACAATTCCGTGATGAAAACCTCATGGGTTGTTTTTCGCCCCAATTACTTATTTGTACATTTGCACTCCCAAAACTACCAGATATATGAGCAATTTCATCGGTATCCGTCATGAAGATAAGTATGCAAGCGAACGTCGTGCTCCGCTGACCCCCAGGCACGTTAAATGGTTGGTAAAACACAAGAAACTCGATTTTATTGTCCAATCCTCCGATAAAAGAGTTTTCCATGACGAGGAATATATACATGCCGGTGCTAAGATCGCAAAGGATCTGAAAAAATGTTCCGTCATCTTTGGAGTAAAAGAGATACCCGAGCTGGTTTTTGAACCTGAAAAGACCTATGTGTTCTTTGCCCATGTGATCAAAGGCCAACCTAAGAACATGCCAATGCTTAAACGAATGATGGAACTCAAATGCAACCTGATCGATTATGAAAAAGTTGTTGATGAACAAGGTAAAAGACTGATATTTTTTGGACGTTATGCCGGAATGGCAGGCATGATAAATTCACTCTGGGCTTTAGGTCTCCGTCTGAAAGATTATGGATTTGCCTCGATCCTGACAAGGCTTAAACAAGCACATCAATATCATTCCCTTAAGGAAGCTAAAGATGACATTTCCTCAATAGGCCAGCTTGTCGCCGAGAATGGGATACCCCATGAACTGAGACCATTTGTGATCGGTTTCACGGGTTATGGTAATGTCTCGCAGGGGGCTCAGGAAATTTGCGGATTGTTGCCCGTCAAAGAGATCTCACCGGAAAAACTTTTAGGCCTGAACCGGAGAAAAAATAGTCCCGACAATATCATCTACAAGGTTATCTTTAAGGAAGAAGACCTGTATGAACATCGTCTGGGTCACCCCTTTGACCTTCAGGATTATTACTCAAATCCTCAGGACTATCGTTCAAAATTTGAGAAATTTCTTCCTTATATATCCATGCTGATAAATTGTATCTACTGGGATAATCGTTATCCCAGGTTGTTGACGAGGGATTATCTTAAGAAAATGTTTCTCAAGGGGAAACCAAAGTTGAGTGTTATCGGTGATATAAGCTGTGACGTGGAAGGCTCTGTGGAATGTACTTTAAAACCGGCGGAAATTGAAGATCCGTTGTATGTTTATGATCCTTTTTCAGGAACCGTCAAAATGGGTCATAAAGGAGACGGTATGCTTGTGATGGCCGTAGATATCCTTCCCGCAGAACTTCCGAGAGATGCATCCGAATGGTTTGGCGATGTTCTGATTAACTTTGTAAAGCCTATTATTGACGCAGACTTTAATGTTCATTTCGATGATATTGATTTACCAAGGTCCATTAAAAAAGGACTGATCCTGCATCAGGGGGAACTGACGCCCGAATTTAAATACATTCAAAAGTTTCTATAATAATTTTCTAACTCTAAATTACTAAACGATATGCAAAAAGTTCTGATTCTGGGCGCAGGAATGGTTGTGAGGCCCATCGTAACCCATCTGTTAAAGAAAAATATTCAGGTGACGGTTGCCACTC
>Ga0172374_1000122_pt1 | contig 65394 bp, 57 predicted proteins | sample LakKiv3m_FD_114536 | JGI IMG/M metagenome (GOLD analysis project Ga0172374, IMG submission 114536) | Freshwater microbial communities from Kabuno Bay, South-Kivu, Congo - kab_092012_10.3m | ecosystem: Environmental > Aquatic > Freshwater > Lake | place: Democratic Republic of the Congo... | reverse complement strand
CAAAAAATACATTGAACGGCAAAGTAAATTCGACAAAGGATTCGATATCACTAAAGAATTCTCATGAGTCGCGGAGCAAAGGAAACCCCGTACGACCAAAGGGAGTGCGGGGAGGACGTCATTGCTAGTATAAAAAATATTTTCTCATTTTTTCCTTTATCCTTCTTAATCTTCGGGACTGCGCTCGTTTTAGGTCGCCGATAGTTTCTATCGGCAGGCGGGTATTTTTCACAGCTGAGACGCCCATTTCCAACGGTTCGGGCGGATGCGCTCCTTGAAGCCTTTCATCGAAAAACTCTTCCAACGACTTATCTGTCATTGGGCCTCCTTCTTCTCGGAAGTTTTCAGTTTTCATTTCGCTGTGGCTTCCGCGGTAGCGCCATTGAACCAGCTGGCCAGATAGCTCATAAAGCTCACAGCGGCGAGAATCGTGGAGATTGCCAAGGTAGCGACAAAAATCTTGAATGACCAGTGGGCAAAAAAGTCGGCAGGAGTCAGGAAAAGAAAAGCAAAAATCCATAATGATACGGTCAGGCACTCCATTGCCATTTTCCACTTCCCCGATCTGGCCGATGCGACGCGCCAATTCAAGGCGGCTGCAACCAGCCCTCCGATTATCAGCGCTCCTTCAATGAGGAGAACTGCCCAGATCATGACTTTCAGATAAGCATAAAGATCAGAAAAATTTTGTCCGTGATTCGGCAGCAGCTGAAGATACTTGTACATATACCAAACCAAAGGACATACGAAAAATTTGTCTCTGGCTCGGTCAAGGAAAGCTCCCAGCTTTGACCGAAGATGCCAGTGCCGGGCGATTATTCCGTCCAGCAGATCACTGGTGATGGTCACGAATGCGCCTGTTAGCAAGTGGACGGATTTTGCCATGGGCCAATTTAGGAACCCGTATTTTTCATAAAAAGACCAAGCCTCTTGCACCATAATTATGGTGTAGAGAGCGGTGAAAAAACCAATGACGGTTATGATATTGGGAATTGTAAACGGATAGGAGGTATCATAGTCACTGCCTTTTTCCATGGTCGTTCCCCCCCTTTTTTTTTGGCTCGTTTATATTAAAGGGCAAAAATACCGGAAAGCCGATGCTTTCCAGGATTTTATAATATACAAAGCATTTCGATTTATAGCAAGCCGATCTTTTCCTTCACTTCCTCTATTTTCTTTTTTGCCATCAGCCTGACTTTTTCATTTCCTTCTTCGAGTACGCGCAGGACTTCACGGTCTTCAAGATTGTAATATTTTTCCTGGAACGGTTCCAGAAATCCAATTACAATTTCCGCTAGATCTTTTTTGAACTCGGCGTAACCCTTGTTTTTGTAGATTTCCTCGACTTCCTTGGGCTTCACGTTATCCAAAAGGGAATAGATATTGATTAGATTTTTGATGGCTGGACGGCTGCTGGAATATTCAATACTTTTTCCGCTGTCAGTGACAGCCCTTTTTATCTTTTCGCGTACCTTTTCGGGCTTGTCAGTAAGGGAGATGTAGTTGTACTCGCTCGAAGCCGATTTTGACATTTTTTTCTTTGGATCATCCAGTCCCATAATCCGCATGCCTTCTTTCACGACAAAGGGTTCGGGGACAACAAAGGTTTCGCCGAAAGTACTATTGAACCGTTTAGCTAACGTTCTGGCCAATTCAACGTGCTGAAGCTGATCTTCACCGACGGGAACGAGGTCTGTGTCATATAGAAGGATGTCGGCCGCCATAAGGACAGGGTAATTGAAAAGTCCCGCATTGATGTGCTGCCTGTGCTCTTTGGACTTATCTTTGAACTGAGTCATTCGATCGAGTTCAGGCAGTTTCGTAATCGTATTCAGCATCCAAGCGAGTTCCGAATGTTCTGGAATATGCGATTGGATAAAGATTGTTGATTTTTCGGGGTCTATTCCGGCTGCGAGATAGATTTTGGCCACTTCCAGCGTTTTTTGGCGCAGCTCCTTTGGTTTTTGGGGGACAGTTATGGCATGGAGATCAACCACGCAGAAAATAAAATCATACCCGCCTGAATCGCTATGCGAAGCATTGCGGGCAGGTTTCTCCTGAAGAGCCACCCAATTCCTGATAGCTCCGAGATAATTTCCCAAATGGAGAACTCCTGAAGGTTGAATACCGGAAAAAATGCGCTTTGACATAGAGATTTGTTAAGAGTTTATTCTAGGGGTATAATGCAGTTAAATAGTAGTTGGAAATTAGTAAATAGTAAAGGGGGAGATTATCCCAAGATTACTTTTTAAATTTTCTTGACTGGCTCTTTTTTGCCTGTTAACATACTTTAGCTTTCGCATATGCTTCGTTTTATCATTCAAATTCTTTCCAACGCCCTTGGAATTTGGGCTGCGGTGAGGTTGGTTAATGGGATATATTTCAATGGGGATTGGAAATGGCTTATACTAGCCGGGGCAGTATTGGGATTTGTCAATTTTTTCATAAAACCAATAGTGAAAATTATTTCTCTCCCGCTTATATGGGTATCTCTCGGTCTCTTTACCGTTGTCATCAATATCCTTATGCTGAATCTTGCCGCGAAGATCGTGGGAGCACTAGTCATTGAGACCTGGACAGCCGCCTTTTGGGCAGTTATAGTAATAAGTATCATAAACTATTTTGTTTCATCTCTAATCAGTGAGGATAATAACTGAAAAATTATGGAAAAAAGCTTGATTTTCGCGCAAATTATTATTTCCGTATTTCTCACTATCTCCATTCTTCTCCAAAATCGGGGAGCGGGACTTTCGGCAACTTTCGGGGGTGATTCCGGGGGCTATTATACTAAAAGAGGCTTTGAAAAATTCCTGTATTGGTCGACTGTCGCCTTAGGCGCACTTTTTTTGGTGGTTGCTGTTGGCAACGTATATATAATCTCAAAAGGGTTATAACTTCTTCATAAAGCATTTGTAATCCATGTTTTTTTTGAAAAAAATATTTCAAACTCTTTCTAATCGCGAGCGGTTTACGGTAAACTTCCTGGTTTTTATTGTTGTCGTTTCACTTCTTATTTCGGCCGTTGCTTTTTATTATCATCTCACAAAAGCGATTCCAATCGCTGGCGGAGAATATATTGAGGGAGTAGTGGGACAGCCAGTATACGTCAATCCGGTACTGGCGACCGGAAACGACGCGGATATGGATCTTTGCACCCTTATTTATTCCGGCCTTTTTAAGTATGATCCTAAGGGAGAGATAGTACCTGACTTGGCGGAAAGCTACGAAGTATCGGATGATAAATTGACCTACACTGTTCATTTGAAAAAAGACATAAAATGGCAGAATGAGGAAGTTTTTTCGGCGGACGATGTTCTTTTCACTATTCAAACTATCCAAGACCCGGCTTTCAAAAGTCCTCTGAGGCAAAATTGGCAGGGAGTGGGAATGGAAATAATAGATGAAAACACATTGCAGTTTATTCTTCAATCGCCTTATTCATTTTTTTTAAACAATCTGACAACGGGAATTATACCCAGGCATGTTTGGGAAAGTGTCGCTCCGGCAAACTTTGCTCTCACGGATTATAACCTAAGGCCTGTCGGCACGGGCCCATATAAATTTTCTGATTTCAAAAAGGATGGGGAAGGAAATATCCTCTCTTATGATCTTGAGATAAATGAATACTATTACGGCGAAAAGCCGTATATAGGAAAAATTGGCTTTTCTTTCTATTATGATGAGGACTCGATGCTTGAGGCCTACAACAACAAACAGGTTTTTGGCATGAGCTTTCTTTCGCCCGCACGAACCCCGGACATTAAAAGCGCTAGGAGCACTCAAATTCATTCAATCAACATTCCCCGATATTTTGCCGTTTTCTTCAATCAGCAAAAAAGTAAGGTGCTGGCAAGTCGTGAAGTGAGAAAAGCCTTATCTATGGCAACTGATCGGCGTGCGATCATCGACGAAATTCTGGCAGGACAGGGAAAGGATATTTATTCCCCAATACCTCCGGGAACATTCGGCTTCACTGACGACGTGAAAAAATTTGAGTACGATGTCGAGAAGGCAAATAAGGTTTTGGATGACGACGGATGGAAAAAAGGCGAGGACGGCTTCAGAAAAAAAGATAACTTGGCTTTGGAGTTTAATCTTGCGACCACAGATTGGCCAGATCTCGCTCTTACTGCGGAAATTCTCAAGGAACAATGGGAGATAATTGGAGCTAAGGTCAATTTTGAAGCGCTTCCGGTGGCTGATATCCAGCAAAATTTCATCCGTACCCGTGAATATGACGCGCTGCTTTTTGGCCAGGTAATCGGCATTGATCCGGACCCGTATGCTTTTTGGCACTCATCCCAAACGAGGGATCCGGGCCTTAATCTGGCTTTATACTCCAATCAGGATGTTGACAAAATTTTGGAAAAAATAAGGCAGGAAATGAATAAGGATAACCGGATAGAATATTATAAAAATTTTCAACAAGCAGTTGCTGAAGACGTACCGGCCATCTTCCTGTACAGTCCCAACTATCTTTACGTTCACAGTAAAAGCGTACAGGGGATGAAGGTTTCTTCAATGGTGACTCCGGATAAGCGCTTTTCGGATGTTTCAAAATGGTACGTGAAGACAAAAAGAGTTAAAAAGTAAATGGTAATTAGTAAGTGGTATTTAGGATTGCTATCCTCAGTTGAAGGCTGATCCGTTCGTTTTGTAGCGGATGATTACAAATTACAAATTACAGATTACAAATTTGCGAAATAAAATAGACAAAGAAAATCTATATCAGGTTATTGAAAATATTCCCAATCAATTGATCGAGGGACTTGAAATCGCCAAGGAGGTAAAAATCGATGGAAAGCCTGCCCGCAATGCTTCGCATAGCGATGCAGGCGGGTTTAAGGCTATTGAAATTTCCGGAATGGGTGGGTCGTCTCTTCCGGGAAATCTGCTCCGTATTTATCTTCACGATCTATTTCACAAAAATCCAGAAGACAATTATCGTTTTGGTATTTATCAAAATCGTTTTTATACTCTTCCTCCGGAAGCTTTTGATGATTGTCTGAATATAATTTCTTCTTATTCAGGAAATACGGGGGAAACTGTATCTTCATTTGAAGAGGCGTTAGAGAATAAATTACCATGCATTGGGATATCTTCCGGCGGAAAGGTAATCGAAATGTGTCAGAGTAATAATATTCCATTTGTCCTGATGCCGCCCCCCGAAAAAATTCTTCAGCCCCGGATGGCCGCGGCGTGTAATTTTGCTGTTTTATTTCAGGTGCTGGTCAACGCCGAAATGATAAAGGATAAAAGAGATGAATTTGAAGAAGCGGCGGAAAAACTAAAAGGGAATAGAAAAAAGTTCGAGGATCAGGGAAAAAAAATTGCCGAGGAGGTGGCAGGAAAAACGCCGATTGTCTATTCCTCGACGAAATTCAAATCAATTGCCATGATCTGGAAAATAATGTTCAACGAAAATGCCAAGACGCCGGCTTTTTGGAATTTTTACCCGGAGCTAAACCACAACGAAATGGTTGGTTTTACGAAATTGCAGGGAAAATTCCACGTTATCAATCTCCGCGATAAAAACGACCATCCTAGAAATCTAAGAAGGATTGAGGCCACATCGAGCATTCTAGAAAATTATGGAGTTGGTACGACGACAATCGACATGCCAGAAGACGGGATGCTTTATCGGATATTCGCGACTCTTCAAATCGGCTGCTGGGCATCGTATTATCTCGCTCTCAAATACGAAATCGATCCCACTCCGGTTGAAATGGTAGAGAGACTTAAAGAAGAGCTAAAGAAGGATTGACAAACTGTCGAATGGATGCTAATATAAGCTATCTGCAAACTACTTTTTTCAATAATAAGAAAAGCAAAAATTTATAATTGCTTCATATTTGATTATTTATAAGCTATTATTCGACGCTTGGTTTCTTTTAAGCGGTAAGCGTATGTACCGTCAAAAGATGATTTGAGGCAGAAAGTTGGATGAAAATATTACGCCGAAGTGGTGAAATTGGCATACACGCAGCGTTCAGGTCGCTGTGGGGGCAACCCCGTGGAGGTTCAAGTCCTCTCTTCGGCACAAATTTATTCACCCTTTTAAATAATTTCGCTTTGCGGAATTCATGCTTCGCAGGATTCAACTGGGTAAAATCTTCTAAATTTTGATTCTTGATAAATGGCCGTTGTTCACTGTCTACTTTAGAAAATGATTGCGACAAAAATAAGAAAAACCGGACGCGCCTATGCTAAACACAATCTGCGCGTAATTCCCCTCGGGGGCTTAGAAGAGGTTGGTCGGAATATGACCCTTTTTGAATATGGCAAAGATATTATTCTCGTCGATATGGGCCTTCAGTTTCCCGAAGAGGATATGCCCGGAATTGACTATATAATTCCCAATGCCGATTACCTCCAAGGAAAGGAAAAAAATATCCGAGGAGTGATAATAACCCACGGCCATTATGACCATATTGGAGCTATTCCGCACCTTATTCCAAAACTTGGAAACCCGATTATATATGCCACGGAGCTCACACGCGGGATCATCATGAAAAGGCAAGATGATTATAAAATCCCCATCGACATAAAGACGGTCAAAAAAATCGATCGCTTGTCGCTAGGCGCTTTCAATGTGGAATTTTTTCATGTTAACCATACTATCCCTGATGCGGTCGGACTGACCATATCAACTCCTGTCGGTACAATCGTTTATACCGGGGATTTCAAGTTTGATCATAGCCCGGTTGGCGACGCGCCTGCTGATATAGCGAAAATTGCCAGAATCGGAGGAGAGGGAGTATTGGCGCTTATGTCGGACAGTACGGACAGCCAGACTCCGGGCTATTCAATTTCCGAATCGACTATCAGGAAAAACCTCGATGAAGTGTTCAAAGATACGGGAGGCAGGATAATCGCGGCGACTTTTTCGGCCTTGATCAGCCGAATTCAACAGATAGTGGAGCTTTCAGAAAAGTACGGACGCAAAGTCGCGATCGACGGTTATTCGATGCGGACAAACGTGGAAATTGCCAGAACTCTTGGATATCTGGATGTGAAAAAAAATACGATCATTCCGATAAGTGAAGTTAATGATTATCCGGACAACAAAGTAACGATCATTTGCACCGGCGCCCAAGGCGAAGACAAGGCTGTTCTGATGCGCATTGTGAATGGCGAGCACCGGTTCGTCAAAATCCATAAAAACGATACGGTTATATTCTCCTCCTCAGTCGTTCCGGGAAACGAGAGAACGGTGCAAGGGCTCAAAGACGGCCTTTATCGAAAAGGAGCGAAAGTGCTCCATTCAGAAATGCTGGATGTCCATGCCGGAGGACACGCCCGCCAGGAAGATCTCAAGATGATGATCAATCTTATCCGGCCGAAATATTTGATACCTATTCATGGTCATTATTATATGCGCAAAGTCCATGGCGAGTTGGCAGAACAGGTTGGAATGAGCTCGGAAAGCGTCCTATTGGGGGACAATGGACAGGTGGTTGAATTTGATTATCGCGGAAACGGAAAATTGATGGAAGAAAAAGTGCCTTCAAACTATGTGATGGTTGATGGACTGGGCGTAGGCGATATTGGGCAAGTTGTTCTGCGCGACCGCCAGGTATTAGCGAGGGATGGAATGTTTACGATCGTGACAATTATCGATTCAAAATCGAAACAAGTCATTGGCGAACCGCAGGTTACCTCCCGAGGCTTCATCTACGTGAAAGAAAATTTTGATCTTGTGAATGCTACTAAGAGAAAAGTAAAAGAAGTCGTCCAGCGCGCAACATCGAAAGATGAACCGGTCAACTGGTCATACGTCAAGGATGAAATTCGCGACGTTGTAGGGCAGTTTCTTTACTCCAAGACTCAGCGCCGCCCCATGGTGCTTCCGGTTCTAATTGAAGTATAGACTAAAATATATAAGCAATTGATACGGGATGCGCAAAAAGAAACAGAGTCTTTTTTTCTAAGATTATGATTTGGAAAAGTTTCTTTGAGATAAATTATCAATATAATAATAAAATAGTAAATTTTTAAAAATATGTTTAATAAAACAAGCGTTTCGACTCGCTCGAGACGTCAAAAACCTTTGGCTCAGAATGTCAAAAAGCGAGAAAATTTGAGTAAGATCCAAATATCCAAAAGCGGCTCTAAAAGCGGCCTGCGAATCATTCCTCTGGGAGGCAATGAAGAAGTGGGACGCAATATGACGCTATTTGAATATGCCGGCGACATAGTAATTTTGGATATGGGGATGCAATTTCCCGAAGAAGACATGCCCGGAATCGATTATATAATTCCAAATATCAGCTATCTTAAGGGCAAAGAAAAAAGAATCCGAGGAGTGATTTTGAGTCATGGACATCTCGATCATATCGGTGCGGCTCCGATTCTTCTGCGAAAACTTGGCTATCCGATAATCATCGGCCGGGATATGACTATCGCAATGGTCAAGAAAAAGCTGGAAGATTACGAAAAGGGTTCGGCGGGACATCTCAAAACCATGCGGATCAAATCCGCTTCCGACAGGATCCGTCTTGGAAAATTCGAAATCGAATTTTTCGAAGTGGAGCACTCTATCATGGATGCAGTCGGAGTGATCATCAAGACTCCCGATGGAACAGTTATTCATCCAGGAGATTGGACGATGGAAAAAAATCCCGTCAGCGGAAAGCTTGTTACTTACAATCACCTCTCAAAACTTCCCAGTCCGCGGATTTTGATGCTGGAAAGCCTCGGGGCGATCGTGACAAACCCTAGCCGCACGACCGAAGAGGAGATGTATCGCAATTTGGAAAAGCTGATTAGCGAATCAAAGGGAAAAATCGTTATTGGCACCTTCTCTTCGCAGATTAGAAGGATCGGTCATATCTTGGAATTTGCTGAAAAAATCGGAAAGAAAGTGGCTTTGGACGGATATAGTATGAAAATGAACATGGAAATAGCCAAAGAGCTTGGATATATCAAAACACACAAAGAAACTCTTATCCCTATTTCTGAAATTCATAGATATCCGGAAAACCGAATCGTAATCATTTGTACGGGCGCGCAGGGAGAAGTCAATGCGGTGCTTTCGCGCATCATTACGGACAATCATCGGTATATCAAAATCAAGAAAAACGATACGGTAATTTTCTCTTCATCCGTCATACCTGGCAATGAGAGGACTATTCAGCGCCTCAAAGACAATTTATATCGGAGATGTGATAATGTGATTCACAGCGATATTATGGATGTGCATACTAGTGGTCATTGCAGCGCCCAGGATATTCAGGAAATGCTGCGGCAAGTCAGACCCGACTTTTTTCTGCCAGTTTACGCAAACTACTATATGCTGAAAGAAGCGGAAAAACTGGCAGTGAGGATTGGATTTCGAAAAGAGAATGTCTTCGTTCTTGATAACGGAAATATCCTTGAGGTGCAAAAAGGGAGAGCAAAAGTATTGCCCAAGAAAGTGGATACCAGTTATGTGATGGTGGATGGGTTGGGGGTAGGTGATATCGGACAGGTGGTTCTTCGCGATCGCCAGGTTCTCTCGGCCGATGGAATGTTTGTAATCACAGTCCTTCTTGACAGTAAGACCAAGGAAGCGGTGGGAAATATTCAGATTACATCTCGCGGGTTTGTTTATGTCAAAGATAATTTTGATTTGGTGAACGAAGCCAAACGCCGGGTGCAAAAGGCAATCAAAGAAACGACATCCAAGAATACCTCGGCCGAAAGAAAATTCATCGAAGACAATATCCGAGAAGCAGTCGGAAAGTTTCTTTTTCAGAAAACGCAACGGCGCCCGATGATTCTGCCGGTGGTGATCGAAGTATAATTTACTTAACGCAAAACAGGAGACAGGATGGCATGAGTTTGCTGAGTAGGGAGTCGCATATGGCGGCTCTTTACATTTGTGAAGTTATGCCTTAGAATAGACAATTAGCTGTGTCTCTTTATCTTAAAATGAAAAAATCGCATCTCATCATCAAGGGTGCGCGGGTGAATAATCTCCGGAATATCTCTGTCAAGATTCCTCGCGACAAAATAGTCGTCATCACCGGACTTTCGGGCTCCGGAAAATCTTCGCTTGCTTTCGATACTATCTTTGCCGAAGGGCACCGCCGTTATGTTGAAAACCTTTCCGCCTATGCGCGGCAGTTTTTGAATGTTGCCAAAAAGCCGGACGTGGACAAAATTGAAAATATGGCACCAGTGATCGCCATTGATCAAAATAGCGTTAATCGCAGTCCGCGCTCCACTGTCGGCACCATGACGGAGATATATGATTATCTTCGTATCATGTTTTCCAAAATAGGGCAGCCCCATTGTCCCAAATGCGGACGGGAACTTACCCAAGTGAAGGCCTCTCAAGTGGCTGAGGAAATTATCGCTGAAACAAAGGGCAGAAACTGCCAAGTCATCATTCTGGCAAGACCTAACCGTTCCCCAAAAAATATTCCGCAGATTCTTCGGGAATTCAACCAATTTGGATATGCCAGAGCCAGAATAGATGGGAAGATTGTCCTGATCAAGGATGTTTTGTCCCGGAATATCGATTCCGATATCAAGGAAGCGGAAATAGTGGTTGATCGAATAACGATAAACCGAAGTTTTCAGGATCGCGAGCGCCTCATTGATTCCACGGAAACAGCCATGCGCCTCGGCAATGAGGAAGTTATTATTCGGATTGACGATGAAAATGAAGATCGGAAGTATAATCGGTTTCTTACTTGCGCGGATTGCTCATTCGAGATCGATGAAATCACGCCCCGCCATTTTTCTTTCAATAATCCGGAAGGGGCCTGCCCCTCATGTCTTGGACTTGGAACAAAATTAGAAGTTGATATCAGCCAAATTGTCCCTAACCGGAATCTAAGCCTGAACGAAGGCGCTATCCGTCCTTGGAAAAATTTTGGTTCGCGCACTGGTCTTCAAAACGGACATTATTCCATGCTCCGAAAGCTTTCTGAAAAACATAAATTCTCACTTGATAAGCCTGTCAAAAATCTTGATCCGGGTATTCTTGAAATTATCCTTTATGGAAGCGGATCTTCGGACAGCAGCCAGCCAGTATTTTTTGAAGGGGTGGTTCCGATGCTTGAGAGGAAGTATAAAGAGGCGAATTCGGAGTATATCCGAAGCGAGATCGAGAAATATATGAACATCAAGACCTGTCCGGCATGTAAGGGAAAAAGACTCCGGGAGGAGTCCCTTGCGGTGCAGGTATCCGGAATGTCAATTGATGATTTTTCCCATATAAGCCTTGAAAAATTCCTTGAAGCGTTGCAAGGCGTTGAAAATGACCTGCAGCTTTCCGAAAGCAATGGAAAGATTGTCAAGGAAATCCATAGGGAAATTGAGAAAACAATCAATAATTTATGCGAAGCGGGCCTCGGATATCTGACGCTTTCCCGAAATGCCAACTCTCTTTCCGGAGGAGAGGCGCAAAGAGTGAGACTTGCCACCCAAATAGGATCGGGCCTCACGGGAATCCTCTATGTTCTTGATGAGCCCTCGATCGGCCTTCACGAAAGAGATACGCAAAGGCTTATCGGGGTTCTGAAAAAACTCAATAGCGAAGGAAACAGCGTTATTGTCGTAGAGCATGATCCGCAGATAATGAAAGCGGCCGACTGGATAATCGATATGGGTCCCGGAGCCGGTGAAGAAGGAGGGGAGATCATTTTCGAAGGGATGCCGAAGAGAATATTTTCTTCCAAAACTTCAACGGGGGCATATTTGTCGCGCAAGAAAAAAGTTTTTGATAAGAAAAAATTTAGGGAGGGAACCGGGAAAAAGCTGCTCATTAGCGGAGCCGAAGAGAATAATCTGAAAAATATCGATGTTTCGATTCCGCTGGGGAAACTGGTTGTCATGGCCGGAATCTCGGGTTCGGGCAAAAGCTCCCTGATGCAGGATATCCTTGGAAAGGCACTGAGCCGGCATTTTTATCGGAGTAAGGACGAGCCGGGAAAGCACAAAAAAATAAAAGGGGTTGAGAATATATCCAAAGTTATCAGCATCGATCAATCACCGATTGGGCGTACGCCTCGCTCGAACACAGCTACTTATACTGGAATATTTTCCCTGATCCGTGATATTTTTGCCAACACCCCGGAGGCGAAAAAACACAACTGGATGCCCTCCCGATTCAGTTTCAATATGAAAGGCGGGCGTTGCGAGGTTTGCCAGGGAGAAGGCCAGAAAAAAATAGAAATGCATCTTCTGCCGGACATATATACGCCTTGCGAGGCTTGCCGGGGGACGAGGTATAACCAAAAAACGCTCGAAATAGAATACCGGGGAGTGAACATTGCAGAAGTTCTCGATATGAGCGTCAGTTACGCACTTCATTTTTTTGCCAATTTTCCGCTGGTGGCGGATAAGTTGCAGACCTTAGTTGATGTAGGACTTGGATATCTCAAGCTGGGACAATCTGCCATGAATCTTTCCGGAGGGGAAGCGCAAAGAATAAAATTGGCGACAGAACTGGCTCGGCGTACGGATGGGAAAGCGCTTTATATCCTGGATGAGCCGACAATAGGCCTGCATTTTGAAGATGTGGCAAAGCTTTTGAGCATCCTGGATGAGCTGGTGACGAAAGGGAACACGGTTTTAGTGGTTGAGCATAATCTGGATGTTGTTCGCGCGGCTGACTGGGTGATTGAACTGGGTCCGGAAGGCGGAGAAGAAGGAGGTCGGGTGGTTTTCGAAGGGACGCCGAAAGAACTTGCAAGGGTAAAAACGTGGACAGGGAAGTACATGCGCTGAACTAAAAAATAAAAATGAAAAATTAAAAGCGACAACTAAAAATTAAAAACTATTCTGGCTTTTACCTTGCCGTTCTTCTTTTTTTAACTTTTCATTTTTTCTTGCAGTGGACCAAAGCCTTTTAGTCAATATAATATCAACAATTATCTACTACGATATCCTAAACTACCCATTAACATCTTTCGAAGTTTGGAAATACTTGACTGTGCCGCGCGGCGGTGCGACTTTTGATGATAAATGCACGTTGATGGCGATTGTTGAGGAATTGGGAGGTGAAGAGATAAAAAAACACATTGAAGAATTTCGCGGATTTTATTTCATAAAAGGGCGAAAGGAATTGGTCGATCGAAGAATTCAAAATGACAAGAATTCGATTGCTAAATACGAAATTGCCGAGAGAGTGGCTCGGTGGCTGCGTTTTGTTCCTTTTGTGCGGATGATCGCAGTGACAGGGACGCTTGCAATGAGAAATCCGGAGAAAGACAGCGACATTGATTTTTTTGTGGTTCTTGAAAAAGGGAGAATTTTTACCGGAAGGTTGCTTGTGACGGCAATGGTTCATCTTTTGGGCAAGAGGCGCTACGGGAAAAAAATAAAAAACAGAGTTTGCCTCAACTATTTCATTACGACAGGAAGTCTTGGGATAAAGCGCCAGGATTTGTTTTCGGCGAACGAGTATAGTTTTATGTGTCCCCTCTTCGGACTCGATGTTTATCAAAAATTCGGCGAGGCAAATGTCGAATGGATAAATAAATTCAAGCCTAACTACGGTTTTCCAGAGCTGGAGCCAGCCCGATATTATGTGGATCACGGAAAGGCAAGCCGGCTTATTCAGAAAACCAAAGAGGTCTTGATAAATTTTCTGGGGGGCGATAGAATAGAAGCCTGGCAAAGAAGAAAACAGGTTGAGCGAATAAAAAGAAATCCCCTGACGTATAAAAAAGGAGGATACATAGAATACAGCGACGAAAATCTGGTATTTTTGCCGGAACCCCAGGGAGCTAAAGCGAAAGAGAAGTTTTTTGAAAAGGCGCTATTGACATAGAAACCATAATTTATATAATAATGATTGCGATTAGCAGTTACATCATTAGAGTGCTAAGTAATAATTAATCTAAAGAAACATGGCAAAACAAATTATGTTTGACGAGGACGCTCGTCGAAGAATCAAAAGCGGAATAGACAAAGTAGCCGATGCTGTTAGGGTGACTCTTGGGCCCAAGGGACGAAATGTAATTCTAGATCGGGGATTCGGGTCTCCAATGGTGACAAATGACGGAGTAACCATTGTTAAAGAAATAGAGCTTGAAGATAAATTTGAAAATATTGGTGCGGAATTCGTAAAAGAAGTTGCGAACAAAACCAATGATGCGGCGGGGGATGGAACAACCACTGCCACTATCCTCACGCAATCGATTGTAGAATCCGGCGCAAAGTTTGTTTCAAAAGGAATAAATGTAATCGAACTCAAAAATGCCTTAATAAAGCTTTCGAATAGAGTTTCAAGCGATTTAAAAAAATCGTCTAAAGAAGTGGCCGGTGATGCTATCGAGCAGGTAGCAACCATTTCAGCGCAGGATCCGGAAGTCGGGAAAATGATCGCGAAAGTGATCGATAAAGTGGGAAAAGACGGAGTAATCACAGTTGAGGAATCGCAAACTTTCGGTCTTCAGGATGAGGTTGTTGAAGGGATGAAATTTGATAAAGGCTATATTTCTCCTTATATGATCACGAGCGCCGAATCAATGGAGGCGGAACTCAAGGATCCGCATATTCTCATAACCGATAAAAAAATATCTTCTATTCAAGAAATTCTGCCAATCCTTGAAAAAATTGCCCAGACCGGTAAAAAAGAAATGGTGATCATTGCCGAAGATGTGGACGGAGAAGCGCTGGCAACCCTTGTCGTAAACAAGCTTCGAGGAATTTTGAACGTGCTTGCGGTAAAGGCGCCCGGATTTGGTGATAACCGGAAAGCGATGCTTGAGGATATCGCAGTCCTCACGGGCGGGCAAGTCATTTCCGAAGAACGGGGAATGAAAATGGAAAATGTGACCGTTGAAGATCTTGGAAAAGCCGGCAGGATCGTTTCGACCAAGGATGATTCGACGATCGTTGATGGAAAGGGCAAGAAGAAAGACATTGACGCGCGCGTGGCTCAGCTCAAAATCCAAATTGAAAAGGCAACTTCCGATTTTGACAAAGAAAAACTGCAAGAGCGGCTTGGAAAACTTTCCGGAGGTGTTGCTGTTATCAAAGTCGGTGCTGCGACGGAAGTGGAGCAAAAAGAAAAACAGCATCGGGTGGAAGACGCAGTGGAGGCCACCAAAGCGGCGCTTGAACAGGGTATTGTTGTTGGAGGAGGACTAGCTTTGTTTAATGAATCTGTAGAATTGCACGAGGACCTGAAAAAGAGGCTCTCTAACGAAGATAGAGCAGCAGTGCAAATATTTGCGGAAGCCCTAGAGGCTCCGATCAAGCAAATTATTACAAACGCAGGCAGGTCTCCAGAGGTTATAATTTCACGGATTCTCGATCAGCAGAAAAGACTTATAGAGGTTAAGCAATCTGTGAAAAAAACCGATATAGGTACCGGCAAGGATATTGAAGAAACACTTCATTCAAGAGAAGTGAATCCAAAGGCAAATATTAATATAGGATTTGATGCAAGTAGAGACATCGAGCACTATGCGGATATGTTCGAATTGGGTATAATTGATCCAGCTAAGGTTGTTATTAGTGCGCTCAAAAATGCTGTTTCTGCCGCATCAATGCTTCTTACGACCGAGGCAGTTGTCACTGATATTCCCGAAAAGAAAGAAAAAGGCGGCGGAATGCCGGATATGAGCGGCATGGGTATGGGAATGTAGTCTGATAACTGGATTTTTTTGAAGGGGCCGTGAAAACGGCCTTTTTTTCGGAATTTTTTTGAAAAAAGAATAGGACCTTTATTGCACGGCCTTTGATTTTTCCGTCAATGCCTGTATATTTAAAATATAATTTTAGATCAATAATAATATGAGAAAAACCGCATTGATTTCCGTATATCACAAGGAAAACATTGAAAAATTCGCAAAAGAACTGGTTGGTTTGGGATGGGAGATCGTATCTTCGGGCGGAACAGCAAAATATCTGGCTGAAAAAGGAATAGAATCCAAGGATGTTTTGGAAATAGTTGGCGGAAAGGCAATACTCGGGCACAGAGTCGTGACATTATCCCGGGAAATTCATGCAGGACTAATGGCAAGGTCGAACGTTCCGGAAGACATTAAAGAGCTCGAAAAATTAGGAATACCTTTCATCGATCTGGTTTGCGTCGATTTGTATCCTTTAGAGGAAGCGGTTAAAAAAACAGACGCGAGTTACGAATCGGTGATTGAAGCGACGGATATCGGAGGACCAACACTTATCCGATCAGCAGCTAAAGGAGGCCGGATTGTCATTTGCGATCCGACCGACAGAGAAAAGGTGATTGAGAGATTGAAAAAAAATAGCGATATTTCAAAAGAAGAAAGGATTGAGCTGGCGGCGAAGGCGGAGTATGTTATATCTAAATATTGCCTTGAATCAGCCAAGTTTCATTCGGGAGAAAAGTATTACGGAACATCTGGCGAACAAGTTGCAGAAACTTTGTATGGAGAAAACGCTTATCAAGTGCCCGGAAAACTATATTCAGTAAAAGATGAGGATTCTCTTGCCCTTGATAAATTCAAAGTACTCACCAAGATGGCGCCAAGCTACAACAATCTTTGCGATATCGACCGAATGCTTCAGACATTGACGCATATTGTCGCGGCGTTCGAAGTTAACCATATTCCTGCCAAGTTTTTTGGCGTTGCGGTGAAGCATGGGAATTGCTGCGGGGCGAGTTATGGCGACGATAAAATCGAGGTTATCAAGAAAGTTGTCGAAGGTGATCTGCGGGCGATTTTTGGAGGTCTGGCCATGTTCAATTTTGGTTTCGATGAAGCGGACGCGGAAACGCTTCTTACTTATTTAATGGAAAAAGAAGGAAGAAGATTATTGGATGGGATCATAGCCCCTTCCTTTTCGGAAAAAGCGCTGGAAGTGTCAAGACGGAAAAGGGACAAGTGCCGTTTTATTGTGAATCCGGCGCTGGAAAGTCTTAATAAAAATAGTCTTGATATCGCGAAAAGATTCCGGTATGTCCGCGGGGGATTTTTGGCGCAGCCGAATTACTCTTTTATTTTGGATTTTTCTCATCAGGATATAAAAATCCAGGGAAACCTGGGAGAAAGCGCTAAATCTGAAATTCTTTTGGCCTGGTCTATTTGCGCCACATCAAATTCAAATACCATAACCCTGGTAAACGGACAGAAATTGATCGGAAATGGTGTCGGGCAACAGGACAGAGTAGGTTGCTCCGAACTGGCCATTAAGCGCGCCAGGGACGCCGGACATGAAACGCAAAGCGCGGTCGCGGCAAGTGACAGCTTTTTTCCTTTTTCAGATGGTCCGGAAATTCTTATAAATGGAGGAATAAAGACTATTTTTTCCACTTCCGGCTCGGTTAAAGACGAAGAGATCAGAAAAATATGTTCAGAAAAAGGAATAATCCTCATCCAAATTCCCGACAAGCTTGCTCGTGGATTTTTCGGGCACTAGAATCTTATTAAAATTTTAATAATATTTAAGAAAAAAAGCCGAATCCGCAGACTTTAGCGGATTTTTGTTTTGTGGTATAATTGAAAGAAGGAAAGGTCTTAAAATTAACATAAAACACAATGTTTTATAAATTTCTGGATGATTTAAATTTCATTTCCCGGTGCAAGAAATATAACCTGGGTCTTTGGCAGTGCCCGAATTTCCTGTTTTTAGTGATGACTCTTATAACTATCGCGGCAATGCTTGCGACGAACTATGTTGCCCAGCGATATAATGACGAAACAGTGACTATCTTCAGTGTAACCGGAGTGACAGTTCTCATAATGACGATCGGCAGTTTTGTTATCCGCGGGGTGGAAAAAATCGCGGAAGCCAACATCATCAAGACTGAATTTATCTCGATAATTTCCCATCAGCTTTGCAGCCCCCTTTCTGCCATCAAATGGAACATTGAGATAATTGAAACGGAAAAAAGTAGTGAAAACAAGTTAACGGAAAAGCAGCTTCTCTTTTTGAATAATATCCAAGAATCGAATGAAAAAATGCTGAAACTGGTAAGCGATCTCCTTGAGGTGGTCAGGATAGACCAGGGGCGCTCTGTGTTTGAAAAAGAAAATATCGAACTCGAACCTCTCGTAAGGGATGTCATAAGGGAGTTGGAATATATAAGAGCTGCCAAAGAAGTGGATGTCAGAGTTGAAGTGGATGAGGACTTGCCTAGGATCTGTGTTGATTCCAAGAAGATGAAAATGGTGATTGAAAATTTGGTTGCCAATGCGATCAAGTATTCAAAGGACGGAGGAGAAGTGAGGGTTGATTTGAAGAAAAAAGGCAGGAAGGTGATGCTTGTTGTCGAGGATCATGGGGTTGGAATTCCGGAATATCAGCACAGTAAAATATTCGAGAAATTCTTTCGCTCTAACAACATTTCAAAGTATCGGACAGAAGGAGTTGGGCTGGGACTATATTTAGTGAAAGCCATTCTCAAAAATTTTGATGGTGACGTATGGTTTGAGAGCGAAATTGATAAGGGTTCGACTTTTTTCGTTAGTATCCCGATGGTCAGAAGCTAAAAGTGTTAATAAATAAAACAAGCATAATAAATAAAGCATAATTTTATGGAAGATCAAATCAAGAAAAAAATTCTCGTCATCGAAGATGATAGGTCTCTCCAAAACGCAATGACAGAAATGCTCGCCCAGGAAGGCTTCCAGTCTGTCAGCGCTTTTGACGGAGATGAGGGGTTGGAAAAACTAAAAATAGAAAAGCCCGACCTGATTCTTCTTGATATCATTCTTCCCAAGAAAGACGGATATGAGGTACTGGCGGAAATAAAAAAAGGAGAAAGCAAAGATACGCCGGTTATGATTCTTACCAACCTTGAAGAGATAGAAAACGTGCAAAAAGCTTTGGATCTTGGGGCGACGACCTTTATGGTAAAGTCGGATTTCAGCCTGAAAGATATTTTGGAAAAAATAAAAGAAAATCTGAAATAATCCGGAACGGTAAATATTTTTCTCCAGGTAAGATTATATTTTTTACAATTCAAATTTTAGCAAAGCCAAGACATATGCAAGTTGATAATGAAAGGCTAAAAAGTTTTATTCTTGATGCGGGATTGCTTACCGAGGAAGTGATTAACGAAGCAATCAAAGAAGGCGATAAGGCTGGGAAGAGGCTGGGTGATGTTTTGCTGGAAAAAAAACTTTTGGATTCCAACCAGATGCGGCAGCTCTACTCCTATATTCTAGGAATTCCTTTCGTCAATCTTGAAAAGGAAATTATTCCGAAGGAGATTCTCCAGATAATACCTGAGCCGATCGCGAAGAAATATAAAATCATTGCTTTTAAGAAAACAAACCGGGATCTCAAGGTGGCTATGCTTAATCCCGAAGACCTTCAGACTATCGATTTTATCCGAAAAAAGACAGGCCTTAAGATTTATCCCTGCATTTTCACGGAGGAGGGAATAAATAACGCCCTTAAGCAGTATGAACAGAGCCTTAAGGCTGAATTCGGAGATATCATCGATAAGAATTCAGAGGAAGTATCAGGCGAAGAAGATTTGGAAAAAGCTGCCCAAGATCTTCCGGTAATCAGGATTGTTGATACGCTTCTCAAACACGCCATTCTTCAGGAGGCAAGCGATATTCATATCGAACCGGATGAAAAGGAGGTGCGGGTACGATACCGCCTTGACGGAATTTTACATGACGCTATGACTCTTCCAAAAACGGTAATGGACGGAATCGTTGCTAGGATAAAAATCCTTTCGAATCTGAAGCTGGATGAGCATCGCTTGCCGCAAGACGGACGATTCAAGATCGAGCAAGATGACCGAAGAGTCGCTTTCCGTGTTTCAATGCTCCCGGTTTATGCCGGGGAAAAAATTGTAATGAGGCTTCTCGATGAATCTTCAAAAGGGCTTACGCTTGAGGGGATGGGTCTTTGGGGGAATCCTTTGGAGATTATCCATCAGGCAATCAAAAAGCCGAACGGGATGATTTTAGTAACCGGGCCGACCGGATCGGGAAAGACCACAACACTTTATACAATCATGGATATTCTCAACACCCCCCAGGTTAATATTTCAACCGTCGAAGATCCGATTGAATATAAAATGTTTCGCATTAATCAGACCCAGGTCAATCCAGCTATTGGCCTAACGTTTTCACAAGGATTGCGGGCTCTTCTTCGTCAGGATCCGGATATAATAATGGTCGGAGAAATAAGGGATGAAGAAACAATGGAAATTGCTATTCATTCTGCCATGACTGGACATTTAGTTCTCTCCACCTTACACACCAACAGTGCGGCCGGCACTATTCCAAGGCTTATTGACATGGGAGCAGAACCTTTTTTGGTGGCATCAACGATTAACGTCGTAATGGCTCAAAGATTAGTGAGAAAACTTTGTCCGGATTGCCGGCAGGCCTATAATCTTGATAAAGAGCTCACTGAATCTCTTCAGAGTCAGGTGGACATGGACCGGGTTCTCGAAATAGCCAAAAAAAATAACTTACTTGATAAAAATATAATAGAAAATTTTGATTGGTCAAAAGTAAATTTTTATCATCCAGCTGGCTGCTCGCGTTGTCGTCAGGAAGGGTACAAGGGACGAGTTGGTATTTTTGAGGTAGTGGAAATAAGCGAAAAAATATCGGGAATGATTTCTAAGCGGTCTTCAAGCGACGAAATCGAAAAAGAGGCTCAAAATGAAGGAATGATAAAAATGATGGAGGATGGAATCATCAAAGCACTCCAAGGAGTAACATCCATCGAAGAAATATTCAGAGTGACTAAAAACTGAGATTATGATTAATGCTCTGATTCATAATTATATCTTCTTTTGATGCTAGCCAATAAAAAAATAAAAAAACAATTTTATGCCCCAATTTAAATTTATTGCAAAAAACAGTCAGGGAGAGATAAAAAGCGGGGACATTGAAGGAAAAAGCAAAAGGGGAGTAGTGGAAGCGTTGCGAACAGAAGGTTTTTTCGTGACTACCATAGTGGAAAAGGAAGAATTTATCGAGAAAAGAATGTCAAAATGGAACATGTTTTCCGGAGTTTCGCTTAAAGACAAAATGATGTTTGCGCGTCATTTGGGTATCATGTTATCTTCCGGCCTCTCTCTTCCAAAATCGCTGGACGTAATTTCCAATCAGTCAAAGAATAAAAAATTTCGCCAAATAATGGGCGAAATCGGGAGCGAGGTGAAGATGGGAAATAGCCTGGCTGACAGCCTTTTGAAACATCCAGTATTTGATGAATTGTCTGTAAACATGATCCGTGTCGGGGAAACAAGTGGAAACATTGAGGAAGCGCTCGGACTCCTTGCTGATCAGCTCGAAAAAGAGCATAGCCTGATGAGTCGAGTGAAAGGAGCAATGTATTATCCGTCGGTGATAATATTGGTGATGATAGCTGTAGGAATAGCCATGATGACCTATGTGGTGCCAAAACTGATGACTATCTTTTCAGATACCCAGACAACATTGCCGCTCACGACTAGGATGATTATGTCTGTTAGTAATTATATGGCAGCTCATCAATGGATAGTCCTCTTCGGAACATTGGGCTTAGCACTGGGTTTATTCATCTTTTTTAGATCACAAGTAGGAAAAAAGTCCACCAGCTTTATTTTTTCTAATATCCCGCTGATTAAGAGCGTCACCATAAAAGTCAATAATGCCCGGTTTGCCCGAATATACAGTTCGCTGACTAAAAGTGGCGTTTCTGTCATCGAGTCGCTGAAAATCATATCGAGGACGCTGACTAACGAATATTATAGAAAAGCTTTTGCAAAAATAAGCGAAGAAGTGCAAAAAGGAAAACCGCTCCATGAAGAATTGGCAAAATATCCAAAACTTTTCCCGATTCTAACGGTCCAAATGATGGAAGTCGGAGAAGAAACAGGGAAAACTGTCGATGTCCTCCTAAGTTTGGCGAAATTCTATGAAGAAGAGGTAGATCAGCTGACAAAAAATCTTTCTTCGATTATTGAGCCAGTATTGATGGTTATTATTGGAACGGCAGTTGGCTTTTTTGCTGTTTCGATGATCTTGCCGATGTATTCCGTGATGGAAAATATGTGATAAAAACGCAATCATTATTGTGAATTACGATTTAAAAGCATCAAGTTTAAAAGGGATTTATCTTTGGAAAAAAATAAAAATGAAAAAATTATCTTTTTCAGGCAATGGAGAGACAGCATTTAATAAATTGATAAAAAGCGAGGGGTTTTCAATTCTTGAAGTCATTTCGGCAATTTTTATTTTTTCCGTTGTAACAATCACAATATACGGCTCTTTTAGCGCGGGACTAAAGTCACTTGCGCAATCTAAGCACCGGGTGGCGGCGACGGAACTTGCCAACGAAAAAATGGAGGTGATCCGCAATATGGAATATGGCGATATAGGAACAGAAGGTGGGGTGCCGAATGGAATACTGGTTGGCAATGAAACCGTTTGGAAAAGCAATCAAAAATTCGACGTCCACACATATATCCGCTATTTCGATGATCCGGAAGATGGCGAAGGGAATGAGGATGAGAATATGGTGATAACGGACCGAAAAGAGGCAAAAGTCGAAGTAACCTGGTCGGGCGTGAACGCTGGTCACGGTGTTAAGCTGGTTTCTTTTTTTGTTCCCGACGGGGCTGAATCGGATGTCGGTGGTGGCACTTTGCGCCTCAATGTTCTTGACGGGAGCGGAAGGGGGGTTTCTGGCGTGTCGACTCAAATCAATAACGGTTCGGTGATTCCGGCAGTTGATATCGATACGTTTACGAACTCCTACGGTACCATTCTAATGTCTGGCATGCCGGCCGGTGATCGCAATTATGAAGTAACGGTTTCGAAGGATGGATATGAAAGTATTTCAACATCGCCGCCTTACCCCACAACCGCCTACGATCCTACGGACGTGCACGCCTCGGTAGTTGAGGGAAATCTTAACACCAAGGCTATTATTATCGACAAACTCAGCAGTATTCATGTTTACGCACGGGACATTCTCGATTACGACCATTTATTCCCTAATATCGATTTCAATCTAAGGGGAGGAAGAATAATTGGACTTGAATTTGGAACTACGACTGAGGTGACGAACTATGACCAGATCCTTGCGACAGGAGCTGGAGGAGATATGAGCGTTGGCGATCTTTCACCCGGAAAATATTATATTACCCTAAACGAACTGGGATATACTCTTGTCGGAACTGATCCAATCCTACCGATTGCCTTATCACCCGATCAGAGTCTTACTATGGATCTGATCTTGGCAGAAAACGCGACTAATTCTCTGATTGTGTCAATAAAAGATTCTGTAACGGGTCTTGCTGTACCCAATACAAGTGTCCGTCTGTTTGACGGACTGGGGTTCGATGTGACGCAGATAACAGGTCAGACGGGACAAATTTATTTTCCTCCCAATACTGATCCGCCGACAGTTCTTAATGCGGGGGACTACACCCTTGAGATTAATGAGGAGAATCACCAATCATATTCGGAGAACGTGACAGTAAGTCAGCTGACTCAAGAAGAGGTCTTGCTTATTCCAATAGAGTGATGAAAAAAAAATCAATACAATCAAATTCTGGCATGACTCTCGTTGAGATGATAATTGCTATGTTCATTTTCACTTTAATAATGGTCGGGTCAGCCTATCTCTTACGGCAGGTTTATGTACGCTATGGATTTGCAATGGAACAGGGGATATCAGTGAATCAGGTCCAGCATAGCCTCAAGACGATGATTGAAGAAATCCGAAGAGCGAGTCAAGCGGATTCAGGAGCTTACGCGATCCAGAGTGCCGATGAATTTGATTTTATTTTTTTCGCGGATATTGATAGTGATAGCGAGACAGAAAGAGTCCACTACTATTTTGAGAATGATTCAATAAAAAAAGGTGTGACTAAGCCAAGTGGATTACCGTCTAGCTATCAAGCAGAAGACCAAATCGTCACGACTATTGCTGATTATGTCCATAATACTTCCAGTCAGCCGATCTTTTACTATTATAATTCGAGTTATCCTGTCGACACGATAAATAATCCACTCTCGACGCCTGTTTCTCAAATCGATACTATCCGAATGGTGAGTGTTGATATATATTTTAATCTGGATCCCTCTCAAGCACCTGACAATATCCGACTGGAATCATTTGTGGAGATGAGGAACCTGAAAGATAATTGGTGATGCCTGCAATACAATAATATAAAAAAATACCAGTCTTTCTCAAAATGCAATGCTACAAGAGATGCAACGTTCTCAAATATAATACTAAAATAATGATAAAATATTTTAGAAATAAAATCATTTCAGGTTTGAAAAAACGAAGTGTAGTTTTCCAATGGAATATCAGATTTAAAAAAAAGCAGGGATCAGCATTGATGTTCATCATCGTTATCTCCGCCATCGGGGCGATAATCTTGACCGGTTTAGTCTCCTTTATAGCATCTCAGCATAAAAATAGCATAAGAGTTCATAATCGTGAGCAATCTTTTCAAGCTGCTGAGGCCGGAATTTACTGGTACCGCTGGTATTTGGCTCATAATGTCGAAGGGCAGATTATCGAAGCGAGGAGGGCATTCTGGGAAAGTGGCGATGCTAAAGGAGTTAGCGCTCCCTACGAGGCGGATGTCGTGGATCCGGAAGGTGGTATACTTGGAAGATATAGACTGGAAGTCACTCCTCCACAGGCTGATTCAACCGTTGTCACAGTCAAATCAACAGGCTGGACTTATCAGTCTCCGAACACACAAAGAGTTATTCAGGTTCGTTTTCGCCAACCTGCCTGGTGTGAATATGCTGTTGTAGCAGATGATTTTATGCGTTTTGGTGAAGGAACGGAGGTTTTTGGGATGATCCACTCGAATCAGGGGATTCGCTTTGACGGATTGGCCCACAATATAATTTCTAGTCATGTTCCGGATGTCGATGACCCGGATCATAGCGGAGATAACGAATTTGGAGTCCATACTCATATCAATCCTCCACCTGGGTCCGGAGTGACTGACACTTTTAGGCCAAACGAAGCGCCCCCAAACCCTTTGCCGGACAGAAGCGATGTTTTTCTAGCCGGGAGAAAAGTTTCACAGCCGGAAAAAAATTTCAATTCCCTGATTTCTGATTTTAGAACGATGAAAGATCAGGCAGACAGCGATGGATTATATCTTGGCCAAACAACAGCCACAGTGCAATTTAATTGTCGCAATGTAAGAACGCGGGTGGGAGGGCGATGGCAATGGGTCTGGACCTGCGACGAAACAGCAGTTCCGGTCAGGGGTTATCATATTACCCTCAAGACTAGTCCGGCTCATAGTATGGACGTCAGCATGGTTTTAGGATTTGACGCAAGTAGTTATGAAATCAGTCCTACTACCACCATCAGATATAATGGCCACGATTATACTATTCAGGGAGAACTTGCGGTCGTGAATTATCCCATCCCTTCAAATGGCATTGTCTTCGTGGAAAATAACGCTTGGGTAGAGGGAACATTGGACGGAGACCACCTTACGATTGCTGCTGCGGATCTCGCTCCTATCCCCATTAACAAGGATATTTATATAAATCACGATATTCTGTATACTGACAAAGTAGGAGAGGACGCTAATGGACCGGATATTCTTGGGCTTATTGCTCAGGGTAATGTTTCCGTGGGTTTGTATAGCGATGATAATCTGGAAATTGATGCTGCATTACTTGCTCAGAAAGGAAGGATTGGGAGAAATCATTATTCCTGGCCATCGAGTTATGTTTATCGAGACACGATAACCGTCTATGGCTCGCTTGTGACTAAGCAGCGTTACGGCTTTGCCTGGACGGATGGCACGGGTTATGAAAATCGTGATCTCTATTTCGACAACAATCTGATGTACTTTTCTCCTCCCTATTTTCCGGCCGGAAATAAATATCAAATTGATTCTTGGAATGAGATGTGAGATTGTCCTGAGGCACCTACTTATTCTGAGTTGAGATAATTTTTTTAAAATTAACGTTTTTCAGATGACGTCATTTCAAAATAATTATGAGAATAAATAATATACAATGAGCCTATTATTATACAATCTGCTTGGAATAAAACATGACGGCTTTGGGCTTGAGATTGAGGATGATTCGATCAAAGCAGTTTTATTGAAAAAGAGTAAAAATAATTTTATTGTTCCTTCCTGCGGTGTGAAAAAAATGAAAAAAGGCTTGGTTCAAGACGGGCAGATTATCGATCCCCAGGAATTAGCTCGAGAAATAAAGGATCTTCTCAAGATGACCCGCCCCAAACCGATAAAGAGCAAATTCGTTGTTTTTTCCGTTTCGGAAACAAAATCATTTATCAGGACGATTCAAATTCCGAAAATGTCACGCGCAGAGGCGGATGAAGCTGTTAAGTGGGAAACGGAAGCGAATATTCCTGTTTCCTCCGACAGAGTGTATCTTGACTGGCAAATTATCGATTCAAAAGAAAAAAATGATGAGATACTTGTTGTTGCCGTGCCAAAAGAAATTGTTGACAGTTATTGCGAAGCGATAAGTCTTGCTGGACTAATTCCTCTTGCAGTTGAAATCGATATGATTGCCACCATAAGAAGCCTTACTTGCGAGGAAAATAATAAAAATCCGCTACTTATTATTGATATTGGCGCTGATAAAACGAGTATATCAATTTGCAGGAGGCAGGTGCCATATTTTACTTCCAGTATTCCTTTGAGTGGAAAAACATTTACAGATGCGATGCAAAAAGGACTTGGCGTAAGTTGGGAAAAGGCGGAAGAACTGAAAGCTAAATACGGACTTGGTAAAATGAAAAAAGATGATATGCTCTACAATATTTTCAATCCATTAATTGAGAATTTGGCGACAGAAATAGAGCGTTCGATAAGTTTTTATTCCGAATCTATTTGCTCGGAGGAAAAGGTGGAATGCGTTATCTTGTCAGGAGGAGGAGCACTATTGCGAGAACTTGCTGATTACTTGTCAGAACGATTGAAGATGAATATTGTTCTAGGAAATCCAGTTACTAATTTTGGAATAAAAAATAATTTATCGCAAGATATTCAGCGGGAACTAGCTCCGTTTGCGACTGCAGTAGGCCTTGCCTTAAGGGCTTATAACTATGAAGATTAATATAAACGTTCTGCCAGATAAGCAGAAGAAAAACAGAGAAATAGAGAATAAAATAGGTAATATTTTGCGCTTTAGCTTCTCATTGGTATTTGCCCTTTTTATCCTGGCAATGGTTTTTTTTATAGCCCGGATTATTCTTAAAGCGGATTATCAAGCTGCCAGGGAAATTTCTGAAAATCGTTCAATCCAGTCGTCTCGCGAGGTGGAGGATGCGGAAAAACTTTTGAATGATGCGAATGCTATTTCAAAAAAAATAACCGTAATTTCAGGAGAAATACCTCACTGGCCGTCCGTTTTTAAAAGATTGTCTGAAATTTGTCCCGAAGAAATCCGTATCAATATGGTTCACGCAGAAATCGAACATATGAAAATTACCGGGTTCGCCAAGAAAAGAGATGCCTTTATCGAATTCCAGAACAAGCTTACGTCCGAAGGGTTTAAAAACATCATTTCTCCCTCAAGCAATATCGTTTCTCCTCAAGATTTTATTTTTGATATTGAATTCGATTTGGATAAGAAATATCTCAATCAATATAAATAATATGTCTTTATTGGATACAAAAAGAAAAAAAGTTATGTTTACGATAGCACTATCGGTAGCCATTATCGTAGGATTAGCTTGGTTTACGTTAATATTTCAGAAAAAGTTAATTATTGAAATGTCCGAAACGGTACAAAAAGAAAAACTCGATGCCTTTGTTCATCAAGAAAAAAAAGATAAAATATTAAAGTTGAAGAAAGAACTGGACGACATAGAAATCCAAAAAAAAGAAATGGAAGCCATGTTGCCAAAAAAAGACGGTGTTGTTCCTGTTCTCCAGTCTTTAGAAAAAATAGCCTTTGAAACATCGAGTACAATAAAGATTGATGCGGTTGATATCAGCAAGCTGAAAATAGGCCAAGCAAAAAAACCTGTGAAAAAACAGGAAGATGAGGAAATTGCGAAAAAAGAAAGCGCTACTTCATCTCAAGATGATGAAAAGGAAGAAAAACCCAGTCAGGACGATTTGGCAAAAATTAGGAAATTTCCGGCATTTAACCTAACTATCACGGGAAATTATTCTTCGCTAATTGATTTTATGGATAAAATGGACAGTCTCCCGTATTTTATCAGAGTTCTGATAATCGATCTTGCCTATTATGATAAGGATAAAAATCAAATGAGCAGTGGCGGAACTGTATTCGCGCCCAGTTTACCTTCCACTGATCAAAGCGAGGAAAATAAGGAGAAAGGAGTTAAAATGACTTTGCTAATAGTAATATATATAAATGATTAATAAAAAGGAAGCAAGATTTGAAAATATAAAAGAATTATTTGTAAAAATAAATCCTTTTTTGCTGAAATGGTTTTATCTCTTTTTTTTGTTGGCTGTTTCGGTTTACTCTTATTTTGTATGGAACCAATATGTTTTGAATTCCGACTGGAGCGAAGAAAATAAACAGCAATACATAAAAGAAAAATCAGTATTTTCTTTCGAAAATAAAAATTATCAGCAAGCTCTGGATCTTATAAATAAAAAAAAGAATAATCTCGAAAAGAATCAGAAATATGACGGGCGCGATATTTTTAATCCGGTGGGATTCTGATCGGCAGTAAACAAAATATGATAACAAATAATCAAGATCATTCTGATTATTTGATTGTTTATTTTAATAAATTGACCTTTAGGTCTTTTTTTGTTAGATTGAATTGGTATTTCTTTCAAGAAATGAAGGATAGGGAATGCTTCAGTACGAAAATCGGAAGAGTAGAGGTATTTTGGAATGTTAAAGTTAAAAATACAATTATTTGGTTATAAATAAGGCAATAATGCGCCCGTAGCTCAATTGGATAGAGTGTCTGGCTTCGGACCAGAAGGTTGTAGGTTCGAGTCCTACCGGGCGCACGATAAAAAATAAAACTCTGATTTAAAATCAGAGTTTTATTTTTAGGAAGTTATTGAATTTTCAGACCCTACAAGTTTCCGGCAGCATAATAACAAAAATAGATCCTTTGTTTTCCTGACTCTTTACCGAAATTGTTCCACAGTGACGATCAATAATATTTTTTATCATATAAAGACCGAGTCCGCTTCCAGAGGTTTGAAATAAAAGAGCATTTTCTCCACGGAAGAACTTAGTGAAAACACGGTCGAGCTGGCTTTTCGGAATCCCAATGCCTGTATCAGCAACTGTTATTTTTATTTGATTGTTTTCGTATGCAAGTTCCAATTTTATTTTACCTCCGGGACTTGTGTATTTAATGGCGTTATCCAGTAAATTATCCATAACAAGCGACATTTTTTCCGGATCGATGCTGATAGGCGGCAAATTATCCTTAGTGAAATTTGCCTCAAGCCACACCCCTTTCTCTCCAGCCAAAGGCGCGAAACGCTCGAAATTTTTTTGAATCAGGGGCAAAATAGAAGTTTTTTCAAAATTAAAACCAAACTTGCCCTCCTCTATATGAGCAACGTTTAACAAATCATTTATAAGAACAATTGTGTGGTTAATGGCGTCAAGGCCGTTTACGATTATTTTATTTTGTTCAGGGTTCAGAGGCCCGGTCTCTTTTTCTTTGAGGGCGATAAATGACCACTTTATTCCAGTGAGGGGAGTGCGAAGCTGATGGGCAGCTATGGAAACGAAGTCAGACTTTACATTATCCAATTCCTCCAGCCTGCTATTTGCTTCGGACAATTCTAGATCTCTCCTGATAAGGAGCTTAGTTGTTTTGTCTAGCTCCTGTAATTCTTTTGTCCTTTTTTTTACCTCTTCCTTAAAATCAAAGAAAACATTAGAGAGAGTTTGCGAGTTTATTATGAGAATAAAGAGAAGCGCGAAAGTTAGAATGATAAAGATTACGGATGCATTCTTTATCTGATTATAGGCTGCTAACGCAGTCTGGCTCGGCTCCTCAACAAAAATTCCCCATCCCAGCCTTTCTTCCATCGGAAAACCGACAACGAGTATTGATTTATTTTCGCTATCAATATAATACTGCCTACCATTAATTATTTTCTTTTCTTTTATGACCTCGCTGACAAATGGCTTCTCAAGAATGTTTGTCTTTTTGAGTACCAAGGAGTTATCTGGATGGGAAATGAGAAAGCCGTCCGGATCAACGATGTAAATTTTTTGTTCGTCGGTAACCAGTTTGCTACTCAGAATAATATTCCAAATTTCCTGAATGGACAATTTGGCGATGAGCACGCCCGATACTTTATTGTCCGATCCGTTGATAGGAAAAGAAATAGTCAGGATGGGAATAGATTTTTCATCAGTCTGAACTCCGCATATGCATGTATTTCCCGTCATCGCAACCTGAAATTCCTTGGATTCGGATTTATTTTTCTGATTTTCGGGGTTTAAAGAAGATATCGAAAATTTTGAGATATTTGCCGTTTCGTTTCCATTTTTATCCGTAACGGATATTTCTGTCAGCCAACTTTTTTCCCGCATTAATTTTTCTATTAAGTCCTTCCTTTCATTCTCATCAGCTATATAATCAAGCTTATCTGATATTTCTTTGATAGATAATATATTGCTGTTGATAAAATTCTCTATCTCCGCCTGCGTGGTTTCAGCTATCCCTAGCCGCATAGAAATGGCTGTTTCTCGGACATTATTCATACTGGGCTTGAAAAAAACAAGATAGGAAAAAATCAGCACAATACCGGTAAATAGGATTATGATCTGTGTCAGCCTGAGCGGTTTTTCTTTCAGGTAATTTTTTGTTTTTTCCAATAATCTCATATTCGAAAAGAGTAAATTCAATGTTTATCGGATGACCTCGTTGGCCTCCTTTGGTATTTTTTCCGAAATTGCCAAGCCCATCATTTCAATATTTTTTAGATTAACTACAAGGTCTAGTTTGTCAGGAGTAAGGACAGGCGTTGTTTGGGGCTTTCGGCCGGAAAGAATACTAGCCGCGACCGAAGAGCATTGGACTCCCATGTTATAAAAATTTGCGCCATAGGTAAGTGTCACGCCCTTTTCCGCTAAGGTTTGCTCGTGTCCCATTGTTGGAATTTTTAATTCCAGAGACCGTTTAGTGATTAAATCGATATTGCTTATGACCATTGCGTCAGGAGTAATAAAAATTCCATCAAATTCATTTTCTGGTATTTCAGCTAGTGCCTGAGCCAGGCTATTTTTATCTTTCGTGAAGACTTCGCTTATTCCGATATTCAAAATAGGTGCCGCTCTTCTCGCATTCTCTATTGAAATTTGGGAGAATTTATTATCGGGATTATAAAAAGTTATTACCTTTTTTATGTCTGGAAAAGCTTCTTTGAATATCTCCAGCCTTTTTCCGGAAAGTTCGGCGGAAAGATTTGAACAGCCCGTTAGATTGGTGTCGGGAATAGGATAGCTTTTTGCAAAACCGGCTCCTATTGGATCGCCAACTATGTTAAAAACAATGGGAAATTGGTTCCCGGCTGTTTTCAGCACTTGTGTTGTTACTGGAGTGGAAATCGAATAAATAATATCTGGTTTTTCTGCGAGAAGTTCTTTGACAACAGACTCAAGAATATCCATATTTCCCCGAGTATTTCTAACTAAGAAGGAAAGGTTCTGTCCTTCTTGGAAGCCTTTTGCCTTAAGCCCCTCTTTTAATCCGTCTAATGCCTGTTGGTAAGCGCCGCCAGTCATAACAACTCCAATCTTATAGTTTTTTTCTGTTATTGATTCCTTTTTCCAATTCAAAAAGGAGGAGAAGATTTGGTGATATTTATCTTCTATAAGCCAAAGGAGGGTTACAATAAAAATGGTTATTAAAACCAAAAGAATTATTTTTTTGCCCATAATTTTTATCAAAAATAGACAATCAAAGAGCAAAAAGCGATTTTTCTTCGATTAGTGATGTTCGTATGAAACCGAAATTATTCCCCTAAAGCTAGTATGACGGCGGTTTCATTATGGAAGCAGGAAAAAGGGCGAGTAATATTGCCTCCTATAGGCGCTTGTTCTCCATAAGTGTAAAATCCGATCAAAGGGACGTCCGCGCCCATTATCGATTGGATAGCTCTTATCTCGTCACTGGCATCATTGCCAAAAAGCTTGTTTCGAGCAATGCAGTTGAATATGATTACGGCTTTAGGCGGAATGCCGTTCAATTGAGAGAGGGCTTTTTGAGCGGCATCTTTCGCGGCTGAAATTGCTTCGTCCTTATTACCTATCATCAAACGAACTTCAGACCCCTCCGGGATTTCGGCAGCGCAAGTGATAGCTCCCTTATCATCCACGGTGATCGGATCTCGGATTAGGAGCTCGTCGCTTCCTTCTACGCTGATTCCCAGGGGATAGGTGATTGCCATAATTGCCAACGGCTCAGTTCTAAGTTCCTCCGCCTTTTTTCCGAAATATTCTTCATAGATACCTACTGCCGGCTTGCCGTCAATTTCTTCAACCACTGCGCCATGTGACTTAGTGACTGTCTTTGGAAGACCAACAGGAATCCATCCATGCCTGACGCCTGTTCCAAGGGAAAAATTTCCGGAAAGACCCACTCCAACGATTGAAGATGGCAAGACCTGGTCAAGATAATAAACAAAAGTTTCCTGAAACTTGAAATCATCCCCAGCCGCTCCGCCAAAAATCAGAAAATCCTTTCCTAATACTTCTTGCGCCCCTCTGACAATATCAGCGCCATTTCCTTTCAGAACGTCGGTTAACATTACAAGAGAACTGATTTTTTCAGATGATTTTCCGGCGATATCTTTTGCCAGAGATTCTCCGGCTTCCCGGGCGCCGTCTTCAATTTTCCCTCCTGTACCCAGAGTGAACTTTATAGAATCGGATTTTATTGCCATAACGGCTAATCCTCCCTGACTGGCTCCTTGGTTTGTTATTTCACCGGCATCGCTGCATCCGATAAGGGGAGCGCGTCCGCTTGCTTCATTGATGGCACGAACGACTTCTTTTTGATTGAGTCCGATCGAAGAAAAAGCGATAAGCAGGTCTGGCTTTTCAATTCCAGCCTTCTTCATCGCGAGGCCACAGGCTTCGTAGCCTGCTTGATAAGCGTCTTTATTGCTGCTAAATCCAACTCCCGCTTGCGTAGCCATAAAATTATTTGCCCTTAATTTCCATAATAATTAAGAAATTTTTCGCACTGTCTAGATTCGCGAGTTTGACGATTTCCACTGTTTAGAATTATCCCGCAGGGCGAATAGGGCTTTTATTTTTTATTTAGAACTTGTTCAACTTTTTCGACAATTTCTCCTGGAGTAGAATGAGCCTTCACTATATAATCGGCTGCGCCTTCAGTCAGACCTCTTTCTATCTCTTCCTGCTGGCCAAGATTTGAAGTTATTATTACCGGAATTTTTGAACTCTTTTCACTTTTCTTGAGTTCTCTTAAAAATGTAAAGCCATCCGTCCCAGGCAAGACAACATCAAGTAAAATCAAGTCGATTTTTTCGGAAGCAAGTGTTTCGCGGGCCTGGTTGGCATTTGAATTCTTTATTATCTTGAATTTTCCTTGCTTAAACTTCCGTTCCAGCAGTCCAGCCATGAAGACATCGTCTTCGACAATCAGAATTTTTTTCTCGTCCTGAATCTCCGTATTTGCTCCATCGGATTCAGCAAAGGGATTTGCAAGCGACTGACTTTCCGAGCTAAGAACGGTGTTCACTTTGGAGAGCACCTCTTCCGGGTTAAAATTAACTTTAATCAGGTAATCCCTGACACCCATTTTTTGAGCTCTTTCTATTTCAATCGGCTGGCCCGAATTGGAAATGATTATTACCGATAAATCAGGCAAAACTTTTTGCTCCACTAATTTCTCCAGTATTCCGAAACCATTGAGTTTTGGAAGCATCATGTCGAGCAGCACTAGATCAGGCTTGTTTTCAATAATCAATGCAAGGCCACTTTCGCCGTCCAGGGCTGATTTTACCTCATATCCTGCCTTTTCTAGCTTCTGGATTAGCAATTTGGATAAAATTTCTTCATCCTCTATAAGAATGATTAGCTTTTTGTCATTTTTGTTAGTTTCCATTTTTTTAGGACTTAGGGTTATATGTATCTTAATTATAGCGGGAAAAGAACTTTAGGGGAAGAGCTAAAGAAAAAACAAAAACATCCCTATGTTTAAAGAGATGTCTTTGCGTTTTGGGCGACCACTGGGAATCGGACCCAGGTTCTCGGGACCACAACCCGATGTCCTACCATTGAACGATGGCCGCCATATTTTTCTTGTGCGCCCACCAGGCCCGCCGGAGGCGAGTAAAGATCTAACCAACAAAAATTGTGCGTCCAGAAGGAATTTCACCCCTCACCAATTCTGGTTTTGTGCGCTGTGCAGGGATCGAACCTGCGACCGTTGGCTTAAGAGGCCACTGCTCTACCAGCTGAGCTAACAGCGCGGAGTCTTTATCTAGTATAATGATATTTTTATTTTAAGGTAAAATTGGTGCGGGGCGTGCCTTCAACCTTGGGCTTAAGAGGCCCCTGCTCTGCCGATTGAGCTATGGACGCTTGTTAATTTAGACCAGCTGCCTGGCCCGTAGTTAAATGCGAAGCAGTTATACTTCGGGAAGCTATGGGCGCGAATATATGTAAAGAAGCTATATACGCTACCTCATTTAAGAAACTGTGATACTCAATGATTCTAAAGGTTTTTCGGTGATTTGTAAATAGTTAAGGATTGAGCCTTGAGACGAAAAAGTTGAAAACTAAAATTATAACTTTCTATATTTAATCCGAAATAAGCTCTGGATACTCTATTGCCATTTGCGTGAATTTTTCCATTTTGTAAATTTCGTTTATTTCGATTTCAAATATAATGTCATTGAAATCATGTTTCATTTTGCGAAGAAGATCGCGCAATTCATCCAAATCTTTCGTCTCGATGTCGAGCATCAGCTGCCAGTTGCCCATAACTTTGACATAGTTGATAATGTTCGGATTCTTGAGGCAAAATCCGAAAAGCACCTCGATCCTTTCTTTGTTAAATTGTTTTATTTTGAACAAAACTCGGAACAATTTCAGGTCTACGACATCGTAGTTCAGGGTATAGGTTGTTCGCGTTATCACCTTGTCTTTCACGAGTCGAGTGTAATAGCGATGAATAAGTGCGGTAGTGACGCCGATGATTTTGGCGATTTCGGTGAATTCCATTCTTCCATCTTTTTGGAGTAAAGATAGTATTTTCCGCTCTATTTCCGTGATTTTGGCTGTTTCAGTAGATCCGCCTGAAAGACTCACAATATTTTCTTCGTTTTCTTCTTCGATCAAATAGGAGCGCAAGAACTTAACGAATCCGAGACCGACAACGATATCGCTCATCGAAATGTATTGGCCGTACTCATTGAATATTTCTTGCAAAATCTGATTGTGATGGAAAACGTTTTTTGCGATGATCGCGATCATACAGTCGGCATATCCGTCCGAGCGCATCACTATTGGAATGTATTTGTTGGCGCGGAAATTGGCATACATTTCTTCTTCTTGCTCAGCTGTGAGGCCCGAGAACTTCATCCAATATCCCCAGAAGAAAGAGTAGCCGGCCCGGTCATAGTCAATGAATGCCCAAAAGTGCTTGATGGCTTTATATTCCTTGAGGCGGGCGAAGCGATATTTCACGACTTGAGGGCTGGTGCCGGCGGCTTTAGCGATTTTGGAAAAACTGGCCCGACCGTCTTTGTCGAGTTCATATAGGATCCTTTTGTCGAGTTCAGTCAATTTTAGAGCTTTGTTTTCAAGCATATTTTGGCTAATTTATCTATGTGGCTTGTATAAAGCAAATTTGGGAAATATACTGTTAATTTAATATGTTTCACAAATATTTATTATTAAAATATATACCAATATATTAATACTATCATAAATATTAAAAAAATACAAGCAAACTATTGATATATTACACAATAGGTGCTATAATAGTCCGTTAAGCTTAAATTGGTTTCTAATCGAAGCTTGACTCAAGAGTATCTTGAAAATTCAATAGATTAGCTGCCAAAAGAGGCGGCAAATAGGAGAGAAAATGGAAAAACTGGTGCAATTGTTGAAAGAATTGGATGATTGCAAAGGGAATTGCAACTGGGAGATCGCCAGTTGTGAAATCCAGGGGTTCATAATGAACACCCGCGCGCCACAGTCTGCAAACCCGGTCCGACGGGAAGTGCCAGAGCTTGTGAGGGTATTGGAGAGATGCGGATTCAAGCCGTGCCAGGAAGATACAGCGTTTTTCTTTCGAGTGTACTGTGTTGACTACGGTATACATGGCGCGGATACGTGGACTACCCTATATGTAGTGAGGGGAGCCATAGTAGCTGTGCTAAACACCGATCCGGATAAGGCTAAAGAGCTGATGGACAAAGCAAAGGAGGGGTATACTTTCAATAATATCAAGTTCAACGATTGCGTAGGGCGCTCTATGGGAATGAAGAGCTATGTTCTGTAAAGAAGAGTAGTTTATTGGGAAGCGTTGTTTATCGCAACAGCGCTTCCTCACTTTTTCGAGTTTGTGAGAATCGCTCTCGCAGGTTCAAGAGGAGTGAAATTGTTATTTAACTATGAAATATCACCAAAAAGGTGAAGACGGAGATGAAATGGAAATGTGCGGATGCAGCACTAAATGCGTTGTATGTAAGTGCCAGAAAAAAGGTGCCAAGCACATTCTCGCCGACGGAATGCACAAGTTCATTCTGGCGAAAAACAACCAAGGGGAAAACATCGTAATTTCCATGGAAATTACGGCTGAAGACTCGGTCAATAATCCCGGCCACAGGCAGATTTACGAAGCCTATGCTAAGCGATTGGAAATCGTAGAAGTCCTTGGAGGAGGCTTGCTGGCATTCTTTCCGAAGTTTAAAGCGATACTGCTTGGAGGCAAGAGTGGCACTTATGGCGAAGCCGACATGCGCCTTGTTAAAGAGCTACTGCTCCAAGACGCCCGTTATTCTGACTATCGAATAAAGGGCGCCTAATGACTTTGAGGCTCAATCCGCAACATCGGAACGAGCCTCTTTTTATAAAAAGGCTAGGAGTATAAATAAAAATTTTAGTTTACAGTTAATTCTGCTATAATTTAAAACATAGAAATAATAATATTTGCCTATGTGCGGAATCATTGGAATTTTTGGAGACAATAACGCAAAGGGCAGAGCGCATCTGTCGCTCAATAAAATCACTCACCGCGGAAGCAGCGTGTTCGAATTGGAATATTTCGAAAACGCTGTTTTGGGCGCTAACCGCCTTCCGATCGTGGACAGAGAATTTGGAAAACAACCGAAAGCCAATGAAGATGGAACCGTATTTGTTGCTCAAAACGGGGAAATCTTCAACTATAAAAAACTGAAAAAAGAATTGATCGAGAAGGGGCATAAATTCAAGACTGACTCCGACACGGAAGTGCTGGCTCATTTATACGAGGAGTATGGTCCAAAAATGGTTGATATGCTCGACAGCGAGATGTTTGCTTTTGTGATTTATGATAAAAGAAAAAGGTCAGTTTTTGCCGCGCGTGATCCACTTGGAGTGAAGCCGCTCTACTATGCCTATGACAGAACAGGTCAATTGTATTTCGCGTCAGAACTGAAACAGCTTTCTTTTTTTGAAGATATTGAAGAAATTCACAATTTTCCTCCAGGTTCATATTTCTTGAACGGAAAGATAAAAAGCTATTTTAAATTGAAAATAAACGACGAACTTAAAGACGAGGATAGTATTATCAATATTTTGGAAAAACAAATAGTCGAAGCAGTTAGAAAAAGAGTCGATACAGATTTGCCAATCGGAGTTTTTTTGAGTGGAGGGGTGGATAGTAGTCTCGTCATGGAAATTGCGGCGCGTCTACATCCGGACGTGACGGCTATCATTTTGGGATATCCCGGCTCTTCCGACTATGAGTTCGCTCTACGCCTTTGCAAAGAAAGAAAATATAAGTATCACATTGTCCGGCCGGATGTCGATTATGAAAAAGAGCTTGATAATCTGATTTATCACCTCGAAACATACGAGCCTAATATTATTAGACAGTCGTTCTCCCTTGATATCTGCGCACGGGAAGCGCAAAGGTTGGGCTTGAGAGTTTTACTAACCGGTGATGGGTCAGATGAGTTGTTTGGCGGATATAACGAGTTTTCTTTTTTGTCTTCAAGCTTAATAAACAAGGGTTGTTTATTTCTAACTGAATCATTGTCTCTTGGTCACTTGCAACGCCTTGATAGAATGAGCATGAAACACACAGTTGAAGTTAGGGCGCCTTTTTTTGATAAAAAAGTTATTGAAACAGCTATGAGCGTCACAGGAGAGTTGAAAGTTAAAAGAGAAAACCATCAAATTACGACAAAATATATCATCCGCAAGCTGGCAGAAAATTTTCTTCCTGATTATATTGCGTGGCGGTATAAGATCGCTTTCAGTAACGGCGCTGGGATGAATGTCGGGAATAATTTCAAGGCACAAGACGGCGACGTTGCGAAAATTATACTTGAAAAAGCAGAAGCAAATTTGCCAGAAAATATTTTGAAAAAATATGCAGTTGATACCAGAGAGGGAAAGTACTATATCAATAAGTTTGATGAATTCAATTTTACAAAGTTAGTCGATTCCGAGAAAAGATTGATAGTTAAGGATAATTTGATCGAATTGTATAAATCTAAAAAGGCGAGAGTGGTTGTTGCGGAGTTTGATCGTCTTGCTATATATTTTCCTGTGTACTTTGCTTCAGAGAATGGATTTTTTAGCGCTCATGGACTGGATGTCGATTTCATTGCAACGGGCGGGGATGACAAAACATTTGCATCACTAGTCAATAATTCTGCTCATATCGGATTATCCGATCCTATGTTTGCTATGTTTGAAAACAAGGAGGGCGTAAAAGGGGAAATTATTGGCGAGTTGGTCACGAACGCACCTGGAGTTGCCATTGCCTTAAGCCCCAAGATTCACATAGAGTCTGCTGATGATTTTAAAAAGTATAAAGTTGGAACATTTGAAGAATACAGTACTATGAGCAGCGTTGTGCGATCAATTCTGCCAAAAGAAACAGAAATAGTTGCTTTCGAACACAAAATATTAAACGAAAAACTCATAAATAGGAGTATTGATGTTGCGGTTGTATTGCCTGAACAAGCCTACGAGCTGGAGATGACTGGCGGGCGAATAATATTTGATCTGAAGCCGACATTTAAAAGTTATTTATTTAGCGGGTTTACCATTTCAAATATATTAGATGAAGAGCATCGAAAAAATGCCAAATCCTTTCTTGCAGCCGTTCGAGAATCAATCCGCTATATCAAAAAAAACAGAACCGAATCACTGAATATATTCACAAAGCTTTTTCCCAACTTAAAATCAGCTGAAAAGATATTCGATTATTATTTGAATATATGGTCATCTACACTTCACGTCGAAAACGAGGATTATAAAAATGCATGCAAAGTGTGGAAAAAGAACTACCCTGAGCTATTGAGAGAATATGTTTCTTATTATAAGAAATATTCTCTTTCCGATTCAATTATCGAAAAAATTAATTCGCGAAACTTCAGAAGGGATTTTCCTTTCTTTGAAGATGAATTGCGAGAAAAAATTGAATGCTCACTGAAAGAAAACAAACCACTTCAATTAGTTGGTTTTTGGGGAGCTAGCAACAAAATTAAGATTTCAAACGAAGATCTCGCAACTTTGGCTCATTTCAGAAAGTACTTAAAAAATATCAAAGAAGTTTTCAAGGAAAAAATTGATGTGACTTGGATTTTGGCTGATGAACACGCAAAGGCCAATGGTTATAGCGCTAAGGCATATAAAAAATATTTATCAGAGATCCAGAAGGCTCTTTTGAAAAATGAATACAAAACGGTATTCCTAAGCCAGCTTTGGAAAAAATGGAAAATCAGACATAAAGCAATAGAAAAAGAAGCAGTTCAAAAGTCATCAGGCTGGTGGAATGAAATAAATATTGCTAAGCAGCTGGAAGAGCAGGCAAAAGAAAGATACAAAAAGGGAAATTGTATTATGGGTGCTAAAAAATATTATGTAATGCGGAAAATTGAGAAAAAATTTATGGAAAAGGATTTCAAAGACTGTGTGTTTTTTTCTTTTTCAGACGGGCAAATGCAATCGATTCTTCCAAAATTACCAACATTATATTTATATACCCAAAACAGAGGGATAAATGATGCTCCCTGGTTCACTAACTGATAAAATTTAAATAACATGAAAATTCTTGAAAAGCTGTCTAAATTTCCTGAAGCAGCTAAGTCAAATTCGGACGATATCAACGATACCAAAAAAAGAAAAAAAATAATGCTAATTACAGGGAATCAAGGAGAAAATCCACTTCGTTGGTTGTCGGGATTAGTTAAAGAATATTGCAAAGATAAGTACGAGGTTGATATCATTAATCTCGGAACGAAGGCGGGAATATACGAGCACAAAGAAGGAGGCTATCCGGAAGAGCTAAAAAAAGAGATACTGGAATTCATCAGAATAAAAAGGCCGGAGTTGATTGGGTTGACAATGATAGATTTTGGTATCGAGAGACTTTCGGCTGTTGTGAAAGAAGTGGCACAGCTCATAAAGGATGAAAAAATGGATACGAAAATAGTAGCCGGTGGTCCATTTGCAATTGAACACTCGCAAAGATGCATTGATATTGAAGGAATTGACATGATTTGCTATTCGAAAGGTTGGGAATTTGCGGATTTAGTTGAAGCAGTTTCTGGTAATGAAGATATTACTAAAATACCAGGGCTTATGATAAAGACCGGGAAAATAAATGAAAAAGGGCATGCTGAATTTATAAAAACTGTTTCTCCGGATTGCAGAATCGCTATATCCGATCAGCCTATTCCTGACAACTCCCTGAAAAATACATGGATGATACACGAGGGCAAGTTAGTTAACAAGGGGAAATCTGGGGGAGTTTCCCCAGTTGAGCATCACCAATATCCGCATAAACATACTGGAGTTCTTATTATAAGTGAGGGGTGTGTCAATAAATGTAAATTTTGTTCTATCACCGCCCAGCGAAAGGCTATGAAGAAACATGTAGATTATACATGGAGTCCAGTCAATTTTCTAAAGCCAGAAAAAGCCATAAATCTCATTAAGGATTTTCTCAAAGAAAACCCGAATACTGAATATATCATGTTCAACGATAATGATTTTACAGCCCGAGACCAGTCAGAGATCAAGGAATTTTGCAAATTGTACAAAAGCGAAATAGGTCTTCCTTTTTATTGTCAGTGTTCGCCAAATACTGCCCTCAATCGACCAGATTCAGGGAAAATTGACTTATTGCGCGAAGCAGGAATGGACACTTTTGATACTGGCGTGCAAGGAAGTCAAGAAGCTAATATAGCGGCTAAGTATGAGCGATCTCCTTCAGATGAACAAGTTCTATCAGTGGCTCGCAGTGTATCTCCGCATTTGGAAAAAAGAAATGAAAAGGGAGAAATTATTCAAAATGGCTTGAAAACTGTTTTTGATTTTATAAATGGCAATGAGATTCACTCGAAAGAGAACATGCTATCGACATTTGAACTCATTAAAAATATAACACGAACAATAGAGAAAAAAACCGATTATCAGGGAAGTTGGAATTTAGCAATTCATAATCTGACTCTCGATAAAGATCGCGATCTTGCAATAGAAAATGCGAGGAGGAGAGAGGCAGAAGGAACTTCCGTAGGTGAAGTCGAAGATTCTGATTATCACAACGCCACAGTAGAAGCATTTTATAAATGCAAAGAACCTTACTATAACATCCTATTGGAATGGATGGGTGGTTTGCATGATCAGGTGCATTTGGGAAGGATACCAAGATATTCAAAAGACTTTATCACACTCATTGAAGATGTGCTGAATGAAGATGAAGAATTGAATGAGCTAGTCAATAAAAAGAAGGATTTAATCCCCGATACGATTAACCTGCTAACTGATGAAGAAATTTATGCATATTTGGGAAACAGAGAAAATCCAAGGGCGAAAGAAACATTAAAACTGATGAATGAAAAAATACCGGAAATAAACTATTCATATCATAGACCCGATAGATATAGTTATGACTATGCCTGGGCTCAAGAACAACTGGAAGATTCAATCAGAGATCGAATAGCTAAGGCAGCTTAGCAAAATAAATCAATTAGAAAAAGCCTGCGCACACTTATCGTGCCAGGCTTTTTTCTACACAATATAAAAACAGGGCAAAAACTACCCCGAATCTGATTACTAGACTTTCAAGTTTTTTGCAGTCTGATGTGGCCTATGCAGAGTAGGCATAAATTTGATGTCTCTTGGTGATCTCGACGAAAAATATTGAATGTGTCCCCGCGAGGTCCGCCTTCAATAAATTTTCGGCGGGTAAAAATCACGCTTTCTATTTTAGTCTACCTAGTAGGAATACTCACTCTTCATCATTTCATTGTCCCCGCGAGGAATCGAACCTCGATCTAGAGCTTAGAAGGCTCCTATTCTATCCGTTGAACTACAGGGACGAGCATATAATATAAAGTCTCACATTCAGTGAGTATATCTAATTTAAACGCTAAAGTCAATTCATCCTGTTGAACGCCGCAGATAGGCAATCAAGCTGTGTCGGATTATTCAACGGGGTGGATCAAAGGCCATTTGCTTTTTTATAGGCTTTCCATTCTTTGCTCGACCAGTCAGTTGGTTTCTCGGTGATTTTTTCCTCTCCGGGATGAGGATATTTGCTCGGAGAATCGTAATTGCTTTTGAACTCCGATTTTCGAATAAGATCTCCGTTAGCGTCGGTAACTTCCTGATAGAGAACAGTTTTCATGGCGCCTTCCTTGCCGCGCGATGTCACTGTCGGACCGATGAGTTTTGTTTGCCGTCCGTCATTTGTTCCGTAGAAATCGAAAGTAAGCTGAGTGCCCTCAATGTGTGTCTGCATAAGAACATATCCTGGCGTATCATTTACAAAGCGCAGGTCCGGATTGGGGATATAGACCGTAGCATCGGTTCCTTGCGGGGCATAGTATTGCACCGGATAGGCGTGATTAGTGCGGGCGGTGATTTTGAGTCCGCTATTCAGCGCAGCTCGAAAACATGTTGTTGAAACTTGGCACATTCCGCCCCCATATTCGGGAATGGTTTTATCGACTTTGATAACTAGCTCTGGAAGATATCCGGTTGAAGCGTCGACTGGACCTAGGGTCTTTATAAAAGAAAACTCTTCTCCCGGTTTGACGAGAATACCATTAAACTTGGCAGCTCCTACTTTGATATTATGAATCCGATTTTGCGGCGAGCCCCGGAAATTAGAGATACCTTGCCCAATAAGCTCTTTAATTCCGTATTTTTCAACATCGCTGCTCGAAACTTCCGGTTTTAAGGTGTCTGTAGCGAGATTTATATCTTTGGAATAGGCATCTTCCTTAAGTTTTTTGCCTATTATATCAAAGCTTTCATCTATATTAATTTCATAGCCGTCTTTACTTAGGGAAAAAGCGCTGGCTTTCCCTTCTGAAAAAGAGAGTCTTGCGTTTTCGGGATTTACTCTTTTTTCCTCTTTAATTTTTCCGAGATAGCTCTTTAGGCTAGCTTCATCCAGAGATAAGCTGGTGGAAATCATAATGTGGTACTGGTCCTGCTGTCGGTCAATAAAGCGATAATAAATCTTTGCTGCGGAATTTTCAGTCGGCATAAAATTCAAATTTTCTATTTCGGAAACATATTCCGGGCTGAATCTTAGCGCGGGCCTGATTTTTATCCAGCTCATCAATTCATTTTTTTCCACGACAACTTTTTGATCTTTGATATGGAAATACATTGGAGAGGCAATAATTTTTTGCACTTCATCCACTGAAAAACTTCCCAAATTGGATTCTTGGGCCTGGCATAGAAAAGGAAAAATGAAAAAAATTGTCAAAAGGAAAAATGTCTTTTTCGACATAAATTAATAATAACGCAAAAAAACATATTTTACAAACAAAAACGAGCCGAAGAGGCCCGTTTTCGCTTGTAAAGAATCTGAATTATAGCCTAGAAGCCTCTTACTTGAATTCTTTTCGTCTTGGTTGTGTCTGCCTTTGGCAGGCGAACGGTCAAAATGCCGTTTTTCATAGTCGCTTCCGCTTTATCGGCGATGATTTCAACGGGGAGTATCACTGATCTTGAGAAGGTTCCCCAATAGCATTCCTGGTAATAATAGTTTTCACTTTCCACTTTTTCTTCATTTTTTCGGTCACCGCGGACAGTTACCATATCATTGTTTATGGAAACATCGAGATCCTCGGGTTTCACGCCGGCAATAGTGGACTTAATCACTATATCATTATCAGTCTGATATACATCAATAGTAAGCTGGCCTTCGGAATCACCGGCCCAGTTTTCTTCTCCGGCTGCCTCTTCCTGAGAAGTAGTTTCGACAGCATAATCTTCCTGAGGGCTGACTTGGGGCTGGATATGCTGTGGGCTGTAGCTGGGCGGTTGCGGTTCATAGCCATAGGGCGAGGGCTGATTCATATCCTCATTGGGAATCCTTTTCGCGCCTGTCAGTCTTTCAAAAAAAGATTTTTTTTCTTTCATTTTTTTCTATAAATTATGAATTAGGAATGAATATCCGGATGATTTGAAGTAATTATAGTATACAATTATTTTGTCGTTTTAATCAAGTTTTTTGAAATTGATGGTTAAAATGGCCAAGCTTATGAAAAAAGTGATTGCCAAAGTTATCACTACCAGCCAATCGGTAAAGTTCCCTTTCTGTATAATAAGAAAATTAAAAAGAAGATGAATGAAAGCAGGAAAAAATAAGGTTTTCAGTCCCGCGAGTCGAGGGCTAAAAACCTGGCTGGATATCAGGGAGCCAATCAAAAGAGCGGTCAGTGTCTGAATGAGAATAATAGAAACCGCGGAAAAAATTATTTCAGGATCATGGGTTCTGAGGCTTGTCAGATAATTATTGTTTGACATGTTTATAAACGCAATTTCAGTCAGGCCGAAGAAAAAACCGGTTATTGCGCTTCCGGCGATAAACTTCCATCTTATTAGGCCGAAATTTTTTCGAAGAGGGTGTTTGATGGCCAAATATTTTAAACTCTCTTCAATAATGACTGCCGAAACAAGAAAAAATCCTATCTTGTCATAAGAAGATAATATGATTTCCTTTTTCCAAAAAATATCCGCCAATACCGCCAGCAGTTGTTCCGCAACCACGGCCAAAAAAGCAGTCAGGATGCCAAGAATCGGAGTTTTTAGGAAAAGATGAATCATATTATAATTCAAGGCCGGCATTGGCCTCAAGATTTCCCCAGTTATTATAGAGTGATTTCTTATTATTCGATAATTTGTATTGGAAATAACCGGCTATAGCGATCATAGCGGCATTATCAAGCGAATAGCTGGTGACTGGTAGCTGGTAAATGATATTTTTTAATTTTTCTTCAGCAGTCCTGCCTAGCTGTTTTCGCAATTCTTTATTGGCACTCACGCCTCCCCCCAGCAATATGGTTTTCGGCTTATATTTTTTGGAAGCAAGGATGGTTTTATGAACAAGAACGTCGATTACCGCTTGTTGAAAATCATGGCATAATTTTTGCGTCAGTTCCTTGTTTTTTAATATTTTAGGATTATCCCGAACCACATAGAGGACGGCAGTCTTGAGGCCGGAAAATGAGAAATTGAAATTATCGGACTTTATCATCGGCCTAGGCAGTTTGTAGTTCGGACCTTTCAGTCCGGATTTTATTTTAAATTTATCGGCAAGCGCCGAGATTATCGGGCCTCCCGGATATCCAAGTCCAAGTATCTTTGCCACTTTATCAAAAGCTTCTCCTGCCGCGTCATCGAGCGTTTGGCCGATGATTTTGAAATCCATATGTTTTTTCATAAAAATCAGTTCCGTGTGTCCTCCGGAAACAATAAGAGCGAGAGCGGGAAATTTTATTCCGCTAGGCTTTGCGTTTTGTTTTTTGCGCTTTGTTTTTTCGCAAACGAAGTTTGCATATATATGCCCTGCGATATGATGGACTCCGATCAGCGGTTTTTTCCAGGCGTAAGCGAGAGCCTTTGCGGAATTTGTTCCAATAAGAAGCGCTGGGATGAGGCCGGGCCCCTGGGTAACCGCTATGAGGTCAATATCTTTTGATTTTACCTTATTTTTGGCCAAGACTCTTTTAAGCAAAATGGGCAAATTTTTCAAGTGCTCCCGGGCAGCGAGATTTGGTACGACTCCGCCGAAAGGGGCGTGAATTTTCACCTGCGAAGAAATCAAATTATCAATTATCGAAAAATCCTGTTTTTCGGCTTTTATTAGCGCGACAGCTGTTTCATCGCAAGATGTTTCTATTCCAAGAATAAGCATAAAACCAGTATAAAGTATTTAGCGTAAAGTATAAAGTTTTTTAGGGGAATTGACTGATTTGCGATATTTTATTATCATTTACCCCGTACCACATCCCTGTCTTTTATGCGATATAGTAAATCTATATTTATGTGGTACGGGGTTTACCGCGTATCTACCTTATGGCCCTATCGTCTAGTGGTCCCGCCGGAGGCGGACAAGTAGGACAAAACGGGTTCTTAAAAGTAAAACAAAAGAAAGGCTATGGCCCTATCGTCTAGTGGTTAGGACAGCGGGTTTTCAATCCGTTAACCGGGGTTCGATTCCCCGTAGGGCTACAATTATTTTTTACCTATTTGCCTTATTTTTTGATAGTATGCTATTATTCTCCAAGAAACAGGGGGACTAATTTATAAGCTTTAACAAAAACCGAATGAAAAAGAAGGAACTTGTGGAAGCGCTGGTTGAAAAGACTCAACTAGCCAAAAAGGACATTGTGACTGTCCTTGAGGAAATGGCTGAGATCGTGAAAGTCACGGTCAAAAAAGAAGCCGTCGAAATTCCCGGCCTCGTGAAGGTCGAGAAAAAACACCGAGCCGCCCGTATGGGACGGAACCCAATGACCGGAGAATCAATCAGTATTCCGGCCAAGACTGTTTTGAAGGCGAAAGTCCTCAAAAAGCTCAAAGACGCGGTTATGTAATAATCCAAATATAAGGATTATTCATCTGTTTCAGAAAATCCCGCCGAAAATTTGTCGCGGGATTTTTTGTAGCCTGATTAAGGAATATATCTGGCCTAATTTTGCCTGACCTTGAATAATCCGTGATTTATGTTTACCATTCGACTATGGCCAATTTAGATAAAAAAGTCATTCCAGGGGCGAATGTCTCGCCGCCCATTGAGGAGTTCATTGAAACGCTTCGAAGCCATTTGGCGCCAAAAAGAGAAAAGCTCCAACTTGATCAAGAAATTGAGGAGGAAGAAACCGGCGAAAGCATGGCACGTCTCTATGAAAAAGTCCGGAATATGATTGAGTATAAGGATGACAATCTGATCAAAAGAAACGCGATCGAGAGGATCTTCAAAAGAAATCTCATAATCGAAAATCGTCAGCATGATTTTACGGATCAGTTTCTGGATGAGCTGGTCATGACCGGATATATCGAAAGACGGGAAATCGGAGAAAGGGTAGAGAAGAGAATCAAAAGGGCGATAGCGAAATACCAGAGAGCCATACGCCTTCTAGGCGGATATGAAATGAAAAGGTGGCTAGTAGCTATCGCTTCCTGCGAAATAGAAGAAATAATTTTTCCAAATAAAATAAGATACGCCCTTGTCCAGGCTATGTATAAAACAGTTTGTAAAAGAATTGTTATTCAAGACGGAAATCTCAAGGGTAGCGAAAAGGACGTGCAGATCTTTCTCTCGGTTCTCAAATCCTTGATGAAGCCTGACAATGCCTGGCTGAATTATTCGCTACTCAAAATATATCTTTCCGACTGGTTCACGGAAGACCCCTCGGACGAGGCCATCGGAAAAATGGTTAAGGTAATGCCGCGACTCAGCGGTTCCATAAAAAGAAAACTTGCCAATCCGGTGTCGGGAAAAATTGGCGTCGCTCTGCGCAAATATGCGGTTTATTTCAATATATTTTATGACGTAGCATTGGCCGACATCTCGAAAATAGGGAAAATCCTTCAGAATCCGGAGTCTCTCAAATTTGCTGTGCAGATGAAAATCGATGACGTGTATACTCAGGAGATGAAGAAATTCCGGAAGCGGGTGAGGCGCAGTCTGATATTTTTGATAATAACGAAAATATTATTGGCTGCTGTCGTTGAATATCCTTTTGACTTATACTATATTGGGGAGGTTAATATGATTCCTATTTATATAAATTTGCTTTTCCCGCCCCTATACCTCTTATTTCTTTCATCGACGGTGCATCTGCCAAGCGAGCATAATTCATCGCTTATTGCCCGGGGAGCGGTTGAGATTGTATATGAAGCCAAAGAAGAGCCGATTGCAATCGTCAAGCTGAACGACATTGAAACTTTTTCCGATAAAGCTCTTTACACATTTTTTATTTTTACCTATGGCATATCTCTGGGCATAGCCATTTGGATTTTGAATCTTCTCAATTTCAACTGGCTTGGTATCCTTATATTCCTGTTTCTTTTCAGCGTGGTCAGTTTTTTCAACGCATTGGTCCGGAATCCTATCCGGGAACTCCTCGTGGCCAGGGAAAGAGAGGGAATGCTGGGCATGGTCATCGATACTTTTTCCATGCCTTTCGTCCGGATCGGAAAATGGATGTCAGTTAATTTTTCCCGGGTAAATGTGCTCATCTTTTTATTCGATGTCATTATCGAAGCCCCTTTCAAAGTGGTGGTGCGATTCATCAGGCTATGGGCGGGATTCATAAGAAGGAAAAAAGAGGAGATGATATGACGAGAATATCAAATTAAAAAAGTCTAAATTTAAAATGAAATCTAAAAATTGAAATCCGAAGTCTCAGTACCTGATTTCACATGAATAGAATATTTTCTAAAACTTATTGGGAATATTGGGCATTATTCCTCATAATCATCCTTGCTATATTTTTTCGCGTCTATCATTTCGGGGATTGGCTGCATTTTGGAATGGATCAAGCGCGGGACGCAATGCTGGTTTCTGAAGCGGTTGATAAAGGCGCCGGCCAGCTTCCGCTTCTTGGGCCTCGAGCCGGTGGGACTTACGTCCGCCTTGGGCCGGTTTTCTATTATTTTCAGTATATTTCGGCTAAAATATTCCATTCTGTTTCGCCGCCGATTTTCGCTTATCCCGATTTGATCTTTTCCATTCTGACCATACCGCTACTTTATCTTTTTATTCGATTCTATCTCAAAAAGCTCACAGCTCTTTTTACGGTAGCGCTTTACGCTTTTAATTTCGTTATTCTCCAATTCTCGCGCTTTGCCTGGAATCCCAATTCGATTCCCTTTTGGACCCTTTTGACTTTTTACGCCCTCCTGAGACTGACAAAGGAAAAGGAGCAGAAAAAAAGATATTTATGGCTAGCCATAATGGTTGCGAGCTGGGCCGTGGCGGGGCAGCTTCATTTTGTGGTCTTGGCGGCCATACCAATGGCAATATTTCTTTTTTTGCTTTGGACCGGAACCTGGAGGGCTTTTAGCTGGAAGGAGGCCCTGATGGCTGTTCTTATCTTTCTCATCCTGTTTTCTCCGGTCATTCTTTCGGATATAAAGATGAAAGGAGATAACCTCAAACAGTTTGTCTGGGCATTCAAGTATAAGCCGCAAGAGCATAGTCTTTTTCAGAATATCAAAACCGATGTTTTGATGCATGCCAACTATTATACTTTGATTCTGACTACCTATATAAGTCCAACGGGCAAAGCCTCAATTATTGCCGGAATTTTACTTTCATTTTTTGGCTTAGGATATTTGAGTTATAATTTGCGAAAAGAAAAAAATGAGGAGAAAAAGATTTTTCTTAAGCTGATCTTTGTTTGGGTGGCTGTTTCTTTTCTGGTTCTGATTCCCTTCGCGTTCCAAATCAAACCGCGATTTTTGTTTTTTGAAATATTCATCCCTTTTCTTTTCGTTGGCATGGGCATAGAGTGGCTTCTGAAAGGAGAAAAGCATAAAAAATTGATTCTATTCGCGTCAACCGCTCTGGTATTGGCGGTGATAGTTCTCAATATCGAAGCGACTTTGGCATGGTTTGATAGGCTGGAAAATGGAAAAAAATTCAGTGTCTGGGGAGGCCGTTTTTCATTTATCCAATATCTCAAGGCCACCACTTTATCTGATTTCGAGCAAGTAGCGGAATCCATAAACGGCAAATGGCAGGAAAACCCGGCCAAGTTTTATTTTTACGGAAATCTGGAGCTTCGCAATCCGATGCTTTATCTCCTAGAGAAAAAAAATCCCGATATCGATTATGAATATATTGGCTACCGGACAAGAGATTTCTCCGGAAGGTATTTTTCGATCAGCATGGCCGGAGGTGGCATCGATTCGTTGCCAAAACATTATCAGGCAAAATTTGATTTGATTGAAAACAAGACTTTTGAAAAACTGGCCGTCCAGGAGCTTAAGCTAAAAGAAATTCAACCGAAGGAAAGCGAGAAAGAAAGCCTCAAAGAACCCAAAGTTGAATCGGAGACGGAAAAAAACACCAAGAAAGGATTAAAAAAAGGCGAGAGAGTCCTTTGGGAAGATCTTTTCAAATAGATTCTGATTGGCGATAATTTTAATTTTGATATTTTATCTGCATGAACGAAAAAGATTATAAAGGAGCATCATTTTTTTTGAAAGGCAATAATAATGTCGGTATTCTCCTCTTGCATGGATGGTCTTCTCCTCCCGATGAATTTGAGCCGCTGGCGAAATATCTCAATTCATTCGGATATGCCGTATCAGCGCCGCTTCTTCGGGGACACGGGACAAAGCCGGAGGATCTTTTAGGCGTAACCTGGGGGGATTGGCTCGAAGATTCCCAAAAATCTCTTGATGAACTGAAAAAGCAAAATCAGAAAATATTTGTCGGGGGTATTTCCATGGGGGGAAATCTGGCGATGCTTTTGGCTGAGGACGAGAGCGTGGCGGGAATAATCACAATGGGAGCATCCGTTAGGTTTCATCTCCAAAGCTTGGTTAAAATCAGCCTTTTCTTCATGGGACTGACGAAAACCTATCGGCGGAAATATTATCCTCCATGGGTCAGAAAAAAAATGGGCAATCGAAACGTCTACTTATACTATCCTATCGATAGCGCTAAAGAAGTTATAAGGCTGGCGGAGTACACAAGGAAAAATCTTGCGAAAATAGAAAAACCCATCCTGATCATGCAGTCGACATCCGACCATCTGGTTTCCCGAAAATCGCCGCGAATAATCTACCGCGGAGTAAAGTCGCAAATCAAAGAAATATTTTTGGCGGAAAAAGCCTATCATGTCTTCATAAACGGCGAAAACAAAGAAAAATCATTTGAAAAAATAAAGGAATTTATTTCTCGGATTATTTCCTAGGGCGTATATTTAGGAGAGCCTAATGCCATAATCCAGGGTTTATATGAAAATTGCAATTTTCACAAACAATTATCTTCCTAATCCATATGGCGTTTCGGGATCGGTAGAAAGTTTTCGAAAAGTTTTCGAAAAAATGGGCCATGAGGTGTTTATCTTTGCTCCGAGATGGAAGGGCTATATCGATAAAAATCCAAACGTATACCGCTATCCTGCCTTTGAAACTAACGTAAAAATAAAATTTCCCTTACCTATACCTTATTCGCGGAAAATATCACGGACTTTGGAAAATATGGATATAGACATTATCCATTCCCAGCACCCAAATCTTCTCGGAAGCGCGGCGGCGCGATGGGCCAGGCGGAAAAATATCCCACTTGTTTTCACCTGGCACACGCTTTATGACCAGTATGCTCATTTTGTCCCGTTTATTCCCAGGAGAATTGCTGCCTGGTGGACAATCAGAAACGCGAGGATTTATGCCAATTGTTGCGATATGGTAGTCACGCCGACCCCTTCCGTTATCGAAATTATCCGGAACTGGGGGGTGACGAACAAGAACGTGGTTGCCATGCCGACGGGAGTGGAAGAAGGGCAATTTTCTGATCCCAACCGGGAAGCGATAAGAAAAAAATACAATATAAATGACGATGAAATCCTTCTCCTTCTGGTATCTAGGCTGACCGCCGAAAAAAACACTGCATTTTTAGTGAATTCTTTATCTGAAATATTGCGGAAAAATAACCTCGTGAAGTTCATGATCTGCGGAGATGGAGATCAAAAAAGTAGACTGGCTGAAATATTTGCTGAAAAGGGGGTGGCAGGCAAAGTGATTTTTGTCGGCATCGTCTCCGATGAAATCAAAAAAAATTATTACGCGGCAGGAGATATCTTTGTCTATGCCTCAAAATCGGAAACGCAGGGGATGATTCTTACTGAAGCGATGTACTCCGGCCTTCCGATTGTAGCGGTGCGGGCGACGGGCGTCAGGGATATCGTCGAAAACGGAAAAACCGGCTTTCTGGTTGCGGAAGACAAAAAAGAATTCCAAGACGCGGTTCAAAATTTGATTGACGACGCTGTCTTGCGAAAAAATTTCAGCGAAGCGGCAAAAAAAGTCGCAAATGAAAAATATACGGCAAAAGTCTGCGCGGAGAATATGATTAGGCTATATAAAAAAATTGTAAAATAGGCAAATGGAAAATCCGAAAATAAAAAATCCGCTAGAAAAAGAGGGGCCATTGGATAGCCCGTCAGCTAGGCAGGATGATATTTCAACCCAGTTTTATCGAGATTACGGTATGCTTGTTCAGAAGGCATTGGCTTTTAATCGTTCAATAAGAACGCTCTCAAATGATCTGCCTCTTTATAGCGGAAGAAAAAAAGTGGCCGTTGAAAAGGCGATTGAAAGGGATAAAAGTATTTTAATTGTTGGATTAGACGATATTATTGGAAAAATATCCGCCTTAGCCGGCCACGATGTTTTTCTGAATGATGAGGAAGCGGATTTATATTTTGAAGGACAGAAAAAAATAGTTCCAGTTTCTGACCAGATAGGCTACGAAAGGCAAAATAAGGCACTCCAAAGACACAATGAGATGATTGCCTTCCTGCTGAAAGATCTGAAACTTGATTCGCACATGATAGAGTTGCTGGATAATCGGATTTTGGAAAAAGCCGCGGAGAGAAAAAAAAGCAAGGAGGAGGAAGAAAAAAATAAAACGGCCACAGAACATGAAGACGAAAAAAAATTGCTTGAAACAAGAAAAAAGATAGAAACAATTCCGGACGGAGAAAAGGATTATTTTGATCCGGAGGAAGCGCTTCAGGAAATAAGGAGAGAAATTTTCGCGGAAAATTTCCTTGCCCCGGACGAGAAAAAGGAAAAAGTGCGCTCCTACAAAGAAAAGCTGATGGATCAAAAAATGAGAATTGCTTCAATCAACCAAAAGCTTGAGGACTATCTTCTTGAAAAATATGAGTTTGACGAGAAAGAAATGCTTTCCATCTTTGAAAAAGAAGCTAAATGGCATAAGCTCGCGCCCTATCAAATCGAAAGATATAAATTGGCTTTTGAAAAAGTCAAAGAGAGAATGAGAATCATTGATTACTACGAAAAATCTTTCGAGGGGAAATCGGATAAGGAAAAATACGAAAAAATCTTTGGTTTCAAGCCGGAGGGCGCCGTAAGGATAGAGAAAAACAGGCTTTGTTTCACTGTCTGGTGCGAATCGCCACAGGATTATGCCAATATTTTTTCGGCCGGAACGCAGGGAGAAATGAAAGAATCGATGCAAAAAAAAGCCGATTGTTCAGGAGGGGTGGCAAATACATTTACCGCATTTCCCGAATTGAGAGGGGCAGTTATTGCTATAAAAGAATCCGGAATAAGAAACACCAATTCTGTTTTTATCCACGAACAAAAACATGTTCTAAATAGGATAATCCGTCCCGTTGCGGAGGCCGACAGGCAAGGATATTTGAAAGAGGGCAGGGAGAATTTCAACCGGCCGGCGGATTTTGAAAAGTTGAAGATATTTTTCGAATTTAGGGCTGATTATATAAGAGAACGGGCCGGTGATGAGCTCCTCGCATACTTGAAAGATGGAAGGCCGGTTTTTGATATTCTGACAACCCTGGAAGAGGGAGATGAAAAGGGAGGCCTTTACGACTACTACAAAATGGATGAAAGTATATGTCCCGTCCCAGATGATCTGAAAGGCATTTTTTCAGATGAAAAAATAAGTGAGTTGCGGAACAAATACAAACAAAGATATTCAAAGGAATTGAGAAAAGCGATATTCGCTGTTTCTGAATTGGAGGAAGCAGGATTCAAACGGGATTCAATTGTCGCCCTGTTCCAGGCGGAGGATATGAAACATTGGCCAAAAATATTGGGCAGGTTGAAGCAGAACGAGCATTTCCAGCAGCTGATGGCAAAAAAAGCCCAAAAAAAATTAGATGAGATAAAAAGCAGGATAATGAAACTTACCGGTTTGATCGAGGCTTTGGTAGGGAGAACATATTCGGATAAATTTTTCAAGCTTTTTGATCCGAAAAGCGGCGAAATGGCGGAAGTTTATGAGCAAGAAAGGGCAGTGCTTCAGTCCAGGCAGTATTTTCTTGAAAACATAATTAAAAATGCGAAAAAATATAAGCAAGCGGAAAATAAATAAAAAAACCGCTGGCTTACCAAAATATGAAAAGTAGATACTTCCTTTTTGTTTTAGTCATTTCTCTTTTTTCTCACCTGCTTTTTTTTGGCCATCCCAACGACGTTGTTTTTGATGAGGTATTCTACGGCAGCCAGATACAAAATTACTTCACAGGCGAATATTATTTCGATGTCCATCCGCCTCTTGGAAAATTACTGATAGCTTCTGCGGGAAAAATGATGGGTTTTAGCCATTTCCATGATTATGGAAAAACCGATCAGAGAACGTATTCAACAGAAGATTACTTGATGCTTCGATTGCTGCCGCTTGTACTCGGCATTTTTTTGGGTCCGCTTATATATCTTGTTGCCCGCGAACTTCTTTTTTCAGAAAGCGCATCACTCCTGTCAGGAATTTTTGTATCTGTCGATGGAGCTCTAATAACAGAATCCCATTACATTCTAATTAACATCATTCTTGTTGTTTTTGGCTTTTTGGCCGTATTTTATTTTTTGAAATTTCGGAATAGCTTGTCTTCTAAACATCTTATTGCGTCCGGAATATTGGCCGGTTGCGCGATATCAGTGAAATGGACGGGATTGGGTTTTTGGGGAGTAATTGCGATTTTCTATTTATTATCACTGGCCAGATCCGAAACAAAAAAAGGAAAAGCCAATGTGCCTCTCGGGATTTTTTCTCTAATTGCAATCCCGATTATTCTCTATTTTTCAGTCTTTGCAGTTCATTTTTGGCTGCTCAAAAAAACAGGTACTGGCGCTAATATGCATACCCTTGAATTTCAGCAGACATTGGCCAGTACTGGTCCTGAAAACAATCTGAATATCAAATCTTCTGGAGTTTTCGCGAAATTTGTCGAAGAAAATTCTCTAATGCTTTCGATTAACAAAAAGACAGGGGCTCGGCATGATTTCTCCAGTAAATGGTATAGTTGGCCTTTTTTGGGCAAGCCTATTTTATATTGGGGTGACTTAAATAAAAAAATGCATCAAGAAATACGCCTCATTGGAAATCCGGTGATCTGGTGGTCCGGTTTTCTTGCGATAATGATTATGCTTGGGTTTTTTCTCCTGAAAGCTGTCAGAAGGCTAAACAACTTCCGGGAGAATAAACTGAAAAAGAGATTTTCTTTTTTAGAACTGGAATTTGCGCCCTTTTTTATCCTAACGGGATTTCTGGTTAATTGGATTCCCTTTATTTTTATCCATCGTTTTATATTTCTTTATGCCTATTTCCCTGCACTGCTTTTTTCCATTCTGGCTTTGGGATATGTTATTGATAAGATGAAAAATAATAAAAAAATATTGTTATTCTTGTATTTTGAGGCCGTGTTGTTTTTTTTGATCCTTCTGCCCTTCACCTATGGAATGTCTTATTTTTGAAATAGTCTGCCAAAAAAGTGAATGTCATCACTCGAAAATTCTATTCCAGCGACACTTTAAAAATTGCCAAAAATCTGCTTGGCTGTTTTTTGATCCGCAAATATCGCGGGAAGGTGTGGCGGGCAATGATCACCGAAACAGAGGCTTATGTAGGAGAAGATGATCTAGCCTGCCATGCCGCGCGGGGAAGAACGCCGAGAACCGAGGTGATGTACGGAATGCCGGGGCAGGCTTATATCTATATGATCTACGGTATGTATCATTGCCTGAATATCGTGACAGAAAAAAAGGATTTTCCGGCCGCTGTTTTGGTTCGGGCGGTTATGATTGACGGCGTTGATTATAAGAAAACCAACGGTCCGGGGAAACTCTGCAAATTTTTGAAAATGGACCGAAAACTGAATGGGTGGGACCTGAAAAAAAAGAAAGAGCTGTGGTTGGAAAAACCCGCCCAAAATTTTTCGCGGAAAAATATTGTGGCGGGCAGGCGAATTGGAATTGACTATGCCAAACATTGCAAAGAATATTTATGGCGGTTTACGCTAAGACAAGAGTAATTTAGAGGCTTTTATAAGGCATATATAGAGAATATCTCACATAGTCTGCCAATCATTGACCCCCACACCAAAAATATTGATGTGGGGGTTGACATTTTGCTTTTTATATGATAAAATAGACAGTTGGCCTTAAAAATAAGCCATTTTGTGGGGAGAATGATGAATAGGGAGATGAAATAATAAGGAAGCGATATTAGGTTATTAGTTATTATTACAATAATACAGCCTTAAATATCAAATTCTTGAGAGCTCTTCCTTCTCCCGCGACAAAGCCGGACTGTAAACTGAACTATCGATAAAGAATAAGTTGCTTTGCTGCGGGATTCATCATTCTCCTTGTAATGGGAGAAATTTAAAACGAGAGGTGTATATGGCCAGAAAGCAATTCGCGGTTGTGGTGAATTACGATCGTGGGCAAGCGAGGATTGAATCGCCTCCCCCGGCAAAAGAACAGCTCAAAGCCGGATGGGAGGTTCTCTATGTGCGACCCACCAGAACCGAAGCCTCGGAGTTGATGCGGGCCATGGCCCCGGTTCTCCGGCCGGAAATCCAGGCCATGGAAGCCGTCCCGGCTTAAAAGAATCTTGCGGGGAGTCAGCAGATATTTTCTGCGAGGCTCCCCGCTTCATCCGAGTTCGTTATCCGCGTTATCGCAGACTAGCGAGCTCAGATGAGGATTTAAAAATTGAATAAAGAAACAACTGGAGGTAAAGATGAAGAACGGAGTTTCGAAAAAGGCCGTGGTCAGGGCTTGCGGATTGGCATTTGTCTTCGGTGTTGCATTGGTATACTTCATGGCGGTTCGTCCACTGAAAACCGAAGTCGTCCAGTACCGGACTGCATCCTTTTGGATTAACTATCTCAATGAGAACGTTGATTTTGGACAGCCGGTGGGTGTTGCGTGGAAAGGCAGTGAGTACGTGGTGGTATATCCCACGGGCTACAGGCTCGTAGTAACTTCCGCCAACGAAACCTATGCTTTGGAGCCCGATGGTGATCGGGCGCCGCATAGCTTCAAAATTTTTCCGCCTCCGGATGTGCGGAGGATTAAATTAAGTCAGTTGGAAAAGGTTATCGGACAATTTCAGAAACGATAGCCCCTCAAGATTAGTTGAGGCGGAAAAAGAAAGGAGTCGATTATGATGCTAATACGCTGAATTAACTAAAAATCGGGAAACACACTTTGGCCGCGGCTCATTCCGTCTGGGCAACGGAGAAATCCCGCCGCGGCGAGAAAAGATTCGCGATGAAAATCAAGGATCTTGGTTGAGGGTCTGTATCCAGGGTAAGACCCAAAGAAAAAAAACAACACACTGGATGGCAAAAATGCCAGCCGTTCTCTATAAATAATGCGAGATCGGTGACAGGGAGGCAGTTCCCCATGGGAAGTTGGAAGACTTCCCGCCTTATCTAAGTCTGTAATTATATTATCGGCTTGGATAAGGAAAGTTCTTTGAGAAAAAATTATGCTAGCAAGCAATGGAGTTCACTTTTGATTTTTCTATTCTTGCGAATCTGCAAAGGAGGCAGAAACAAATGGGAGACAGGAAGGAATCATTTTGGCTGATAATGGTCGGTATTCTCCTTCTCTTCATGGTCATCGTGAAGGATGTCAAAAAAGAGACTCAGGAAGAGATGAGAAGGGGATGCGTGGCGGTTCATGGAACTGTAAAATAAAAGTAAGTTCCTAAGCGGCTAAAAATAAATCAGATCAATCCAAGAAGAGGGGAAATCGAATGAAACTGAAAGAGGTTTTTTTGGGATTGTTGGCAGTCCTGTGTCTTCTGTCAGTTGCGCTTTACTACTGGCTGCCGTATGCGGCGAAGAATGCCGCTCTTGAAAATAAGGGATATTACAGCGTCGTCTCCATCGAACGCGGATACGACAAAAACGGCATTGGCCGGGAAGTTCGCCTGGGACTTCAGAAGGCCCGATTCGAATGGGTGGTTACCCTGAACAAAGACGGCACGAAAACGAAGTCACAGTCGTACAGGTACGACAGATATTCCAAGGTGGATTTATATGTCACGGCAGACAAGGAAAGCCCTGGTTGGAAGCATGTCCTGGAATTGGCGGAAACAGTCGACATAAGTGATTGTGTCGCCGTGCATGTGCGAGTGCTCTATAGCTGGATTCACCGTATCAACGAGCAAAACTACTATAGCGTCGTAGAGTTCCCTAACTTGCCATGAAAACGCAGACCGAAAAAAGGAAAGTAGGCCAATGAAAAACAAGGAATCGTTTTGGCTGATCATGCTCGGAATCTTGCTCCTTATGATATTGATCGTGAAAGACGTCAAGCAGGAAGTCCGAGTAGAAATGGAAAAAGAATTCGCAGTCAGGCTGGAAACCGGAAAATAAAGGGCGATTCAAGGTCCGAATGAAAGAAGTCAAACCATAAGAAGGGGGATCAAGGAGAAGATATAGCAAAGGGGTTGCGGATCAAATCTGAGGCCCCTTTTTTATTTGTAAAAAATCGGAAAAGAATTTAAATTACTCCAGATGCGCTTCCTGGTCGAATTTTTGAAGCGCGTTTTTAAGTTCCGGAAACTTTTCCATTTTCGGACCCGCCGACACTAAAGCTTTGGCGGGCAAGTCAAATTTACTCGAGGTGTATATTTTCATCGAAATTATTCAAAGTGTTTCTGAGATAAGGGAATCTGTCTAAAGATGGATCAAACTCAAATAAACTTTGGGCTTCTATGCGGGCCTGCTGGATCAGTTTTACATCCGAGAGATGCCGCATGGCCGCGTCGGCGATTCCCGATTGGCGCTTCCCGATGAATTCGCCCGGCCCTCGTATTTCAAGATCCTTTTCAGCCAGCTTGAATCCGTCTTCGGATTCGATGAGGGCTGCAAGGCGCTTATTGGTCGTTTCTGATGCTGAATCGATGAATAGAAAGCAATATGACTGATATTCACTGCGGCCGACGCGTCCGCGAAACTGATGAAGCTGAGCCAGGCCGAAACGTTCTGATCCCTCGATGACCATTATCGTTGAATTTGGCACATCTACTCCAACCTCGATAACGGAAGTAGAAACCAAAATATCCAGTTCTTTATCCTTGAATTTGTTCATCACCTCTTCTTTTTCTTTCGGCTTCATCCGGCCATGCAGAAGGCCTATTTTCAGGTCGGGGAAAATGTTTTTAGACAAATTTTCATGTTCTCCGGTTGCTGCTTTCCCGGATATCTTTTCCGATTCTTCAATAAGCGGATAGATGAAAAATGCTTGCCGGCCCTTTTTTATTTCGGTGCGGATGAAATCGTATACTTTGGGACGGCTGGCAGGGGCGATAATCTCAGTAATGATTTTTTTCCGGCCTTTGGGAAGTTCGTCCAGAATGGATAAGTCCAGATTTCCAAAAAAAGCCAAGGCCAAAGTCCTTGGAATTGGAGTGGCTGTCATAGAGAGGAGGTGCGGAACGGATTTTTTCAGGCCGTCTTTCAGGTTGCCAGCTGCTTTTTGAAGTTGCGCCCGCTGGGCTACTCCGAAACGGTGCTGTTCGTCAATTATCACAAGTGCCAGATTTTTGAACTCGACGCTATCCTGAATGAGCGAATGCGTGCCAATCAAAATTTTTATTTCCCCGCGCCGGATTTTTCCAAGAAAATTTTTTCTCGTGTTTTTTTTCCAAAAGGTCCGGCTTTCGCTATTTGTCAGGAGTCCTATCTTCTGCGAAAAACCCTTGAGGACTTTTCCAAAGGTTTCAAAATGTTGCTTGGCAAGCACTTCTGTTGGCGCCATGATAGCTGTTTGATACCCGGCCATCATCGCTTCGAGTGCGGCGATTGCGGCGACAACTGTTTTTCCCGAACCAACGTCGCCTTCAAGAAGCCGGTTCATTGGATATTTTTTTTCGAGGTCCCTCAGTATCTGAAAGGCTGATTTTTTTTGGGCATCGGTAAGTTTGAAAGGAAGGGAGCCAACAAATTTTTTTATCAGCTTTTCGTCAAAGGACACTGAGATCGACCGGCTTTTCTCCCAATCTTTTCGAGCCTGGATCGAAACTAGCTGGATCAAGAACATTTCCTCGAAAGCCATTCTTTTTTGAGCTTCCTTTACTTTCTCCAGGTTGTCGGGAAAATGAAGTTGTTGAATGGACTCGAAAACTCCGATCAGCTTCTGTCTTTTGAGGATAGCGTGGGGAATAATCTCCGGAATTTCAGCCAAATATTTCTTGAGAAGCTGGCTGATTTTCCAGCGCATCCATTTTGAAGTTATTCCCCGCGTTTCGGAATAGACCGGAACCAGACGGCCGGTATTTGTCGGAGCGCGCTTGGCAAGTTCGTAGGCAGGACTCGAGATAAAAATACCTTTTTTGTCCCAACTTATCTTTCCGCTCAATCTGACTTGGGAGTCCTTCTTGATATTCTGGATAATGTAAGGCTGATTAAACCAGACGACTCTCAATGACCCGGTTTCATCTTGCACAACTGACTCGGTAATGCTCATTCTTTTTTTCCAAGTTCGGATGGCCTGAATATCGGTAATTTTTCCGGAAACAGTGGCAACCTGGTCAGTTTCAAGATCTGCAATACTCGTAAGCCTTGAAAAGTCGTCATAACGCGCGGGGAAATAATACAAAAAATCGCGAACAGTTTTGATTCCGAGCCGTTCAAGCTTTTTTAGATATTTTTTTTCAATAAAGGAAATATTTTGGAGAGAAATTTCGAGATTATCCATGTTCTGATTCTATATTAATTTCTGATAAAAACAAAACACCGCCAGTCTACCTGGCGGAAAGGCTTCTTTCGAGTAATGATACATGTTCATTCTAACGCGCCTGTTTGCATAAATTGTCTACGCATTTCACCGTCAGCTTTCCGTCAATTCCGCCGCAAAAGTCGGGACAGGGTTTTGCTGCCGGGTCAATGTAATTGATATTTCCAAAAAAACACTGCTTCGTGTCTTTGTGCCGCCCGCAAGAGCAGTCGGCATCATTTTGGCAGGATTTTTCGGAATTCAGCTCAATTGGTTGATCCGGTATTGACTGCGCAGAATTATTCTGGAGATCTTCTTGCTTGGCGCATCCGCCCATAATGAAAAATATTGATGCTAGGGTTATGCTAATGCAAATTTTTTTCGTCATTATTTAAAAATATGATTTTATTTTTTAAAACAGTGCGAATTTACAACGAGGCTCGAACTTTTTTCCAGAATTTGGTTTAGTCTCCGCCCCGCTTCCGCCCTGAAATTTTCTTCAAAAATTTCAGTCCCAAAACCGGAAAAATTTTCTTTCCTTTTTAAGAAAAAATCGGGCGCGCGCATTTGAAAAAAATGGAGGGAAAATTTTTCGGCTTTTGGAGTTTTTCTTGTCCGCCTCTGGCGGGCGGAGAAAAACGGCGGAAGCGGAGCTACGGCATTGTGTGTAGCGGAAAGTGTGGTTGCCCCATCCCGCCCATGCGCCCACACTTCAATAAACATAGCTCCCTTTTGGTATTATTTCAAGTTTATGTTACGCCTTAAAGTGTCCTCCAAAAATATTCAAACATCATTTTCAGCATCTTACTGATCTCGTCCGATTCGATGATAAGCCCAAGTTCGTCTCGAAAAGACATTAGAGCAATTTTATTCGAATAAATATTTATTTCAATTGGAAAATTATATTTTTTCTCATCGATCAATTTCACTATGCGGAGATGAGATAAATTTTTTTGAACATAACTTTTGTGCAAAAGATCGGAGCTTGGCATAATTGCTCGAACAGGAATTCCGGCTTTAGTTCGCTTCGTAACATAATCATCGCTAAAATCTTCGCCAAGAGTGTGGAGTAAGGTTTCGGAGGCAAACGCGAGAATTTCACTTTTGTATCGCAAAGTGTCTTTATACACTTCTTTTATTCCTCCCTTCCCCTCATAAAAACGCAGCTTGGGTTTGCTGACTTTGGAATTATAAATTGATCTCAACTCTGGGAGAAGCTCGTCAAAGGTTTTCAATTTATCTTCCAAATCTTTTCTTATCTTCGCAGGATCTTCGGCCACGAAGTAGCGTTTCTTGGCTTTTTGAGTTTGGTTTATCAAGCCTCTTTTATGCAATTCTTCCAGCACATAATAAACAGTCGGCTTTTTGAGAGCTGTTTTTTTGTAGATCTGAAAGCCGGTGGCTTCTCCCAGTTCAAGCGTAGCCAAATAGACTTCGGTTTCTTTTTCGTTCAATCCGTAATTTTTGAGGATATTGCGCATATTATTGAAATTTACAATAAAAGGTCATCAAAAACTGACTAAATATAATGTATGCTAAAATCGATAATTTGTCAATTATAAAGCAATATTGTTAAATTAAGCCTAACTTATAGACAACCACATTTGACTATATTTTTCATACTTTTAGACTACTCTGATGGCCTTTGGCCAGAGTTGTTTAAAAACCAGGAGGTAAATCGCCATGAAATACAAGTATCCCCCAGTGCTGAAATATATGGATTTCGATAAATCGGAGATTGAGGCGGCGCGGAACAATAACCGACTGTTGCTCATTGACCTTCACATGAGCAATCGGTGCAATCTCCACTGCCCTGGCTGCTATAGAGATGCAGGAAAATCACTCGCCGAAGAATTAACCTTCGACGAATGCAAAGAGATTCTGTGGCAAGCTAACGTGCTCGGAGCCAAAACTTGGTTGATTACCGGTTCCGGCGAACCATTTATGGATGAAAAGCTCCTGCCCTTGATGACACATGCCAAAGGGTTGGGTATGGGTGTCGTGGTTTTTACAAACAACACGATGGTTACCGAAGGCTTGGCCATGGGAATAACCGATTGGGAAATTTCGATTGTGGCCAAATTGAATTCATTCAAACCGGAAGCTCAGGATTTCATCGTCGGCAGAAAAGGAGCCCACGAAAAAATCTACCGTGGCCTGAAAAATCTCATGCTGGCAGATTTCAATTACGGCAGACCAACGAGATTGGGAATCGATACGGTGATTGTTAAGCAGAACTACGAAGAGATTCCCGATATTTTTCGTTACTGCCGAAATAACAATATCGTGCCCTATATCACTACTGAACTGCCCGGCGGACGCGGAAAAAATAACTCCGGCATTCTCGATGTGAGTGTTCAGGAAATCAAAGAGATGTTTTTCCGGCTTCGCGAGATTGACCGGAAAGAATTCCGCTTTGATTGGGAGCCTCATCCGCCGATTGTGGCTGGCGGATCGTGCAAAAAAATTCTCTATCAACTCTTCGTCGGCCCAACTGGTGAGATCGGCGTGTGCCCGGGACTTGATATTTCCTTAGGCAACATCCGGAAAATTTCTCTAGCGGATGCCTTGCGGTCAGAGTTGATTCAAAAAATCAGGCATCCGGAAAAATTCTACCAACCTTGTCCAATCTGCAAGGAAAATTGCACGGGTGGTTGTTTGTTGTCTAAACACAGCGTGGGCAATCTCTTTGGAGTTGACCCGCAATGCTGCTGGTAAGGAGGAAATATGAAAGTCCAACTGGTTCATTGCCCCGAAAAACCGACGGGAATGGTCGAGGGATCATGGTATCCGCCCCTCAACCTGCTTTCTCTGGCAACATATCTCCGAAAACATTCTGCCTGCGAAGTTGAGATCCTTGATGGACAAATTTTGACCGCCGAAGAAATTGCCCAAAGAATCAATGCAAACATTGTCGGATTTGATCTCATGCATTCTTCGATCGAAAGTTTTGACTTTCTTTCAAAGATCGCAAAGACAAAGGGCGCAACGACAATTGTCGGCGGTCATCTAGCCACGCATCTGGCGGAAGAAATTCTGCGGGAAAACCCAAATATGGATTATGTCTGCCGGCTTGGAGGCGAGGAAGCTCTGCTTGGTATCGTGAACGGGCAGTCGCATCCGAATTTGGCATATCGAAAATTCAACGGAGATATTCACGTCCCCAAATGGTGCGATTTGAAGCCGATAAAGCTGGGCGAAATGCCGATTCCAGACAGAAAAATCCCCGGCATTGATGTGGAAAGATATATTTCCAATTTCAATGCCGATTTGGCAAATTCGAAATTGAAGTTGCCGTATCATCGGGCAGTCAACACCTACTTCTCCCGCGGATGCCCATATCGAATTCACGGCCATGGCTGCAGTTTCTGCAGCCGGTCCGATACCATAATGGCACATCGGTCTCCAGAACAAATCTGGAATGAAGCAAAGTATCTCGTCGAGAATTTTGGAGAAGTATGTCTGGTCGATTTCAGTGATTCAGCCGATCCATTTCTAAGGCCGCTTACTGAATATATCGAAAAGTACGACCGGCCGTGGAAATATCTGCGCATCTATGCGGCAGTGAATGAAATTGCTCACCGAGGCGTCATCCCGCTTCTTAAAAAGCTGGGGGTGATAACTGTTCTCCTGGGCATTGAATCGGCTGATGAGGAGGTGCTTCGCCAAAATGTGGCGCCGCAAAAATTGCATACGCCCGAGCGAGTTTTGAGTGTCTGCAAAAGTCTCGCTGATGCAGGCATCATGGTATCTCCGGCTTATGTTCTAGGGATGAAAGGAGAAAACAAAAGCTCTCTTCTGAAGACACTAAATCTCAATCGGGACTTGCAGGCTATCGGGAATACGGAGATCACCTATTCAAATATAATTACTCCCTTTCCAGGAGCAAAGGCGTTCGACGATCTCCTTGCGATTCCCAGAGCGCGGCAAAGATTTGGTAGAACCTATCATCTCAAAACGGAGGAGATGGAAAGGGCTTACATTGAAAACTTCACCACAGTTTCATGGAAACAATTGCAGGAGGCGCGGATCGAACTAGCTAAAGACAGTCCGGTTTATAGTTTTGAGTTTGTGACACCTGAAAAATGAAAAAAGAAGCTCCTTGAGGACTCGCTTATATGCTGGTCCTCTTTTTCTATAATGGGGAATACCTTGATTGCCGCCAGCGTTGGGAGGGAGGGACGCTGGCGGCCAAAATATAAAAGAAAGAAACAAATATCCGCTTCCGCCGTTTTTCTCCGCCCGCCAGAGGCGGACAAGAAAAACTCCAAAAGCCGAAAAATTTTCCCTCCATTTTTTTCAAATGCGCGCGCCCGATTTT
>Ga0172374_1000118_pt1 | contig 66445 bp, 51 predicted proteins | sample LakKiv3m_FD_114536 | JGI IMG/M metagenome (GOLD analysis project Ga0172374, IMG submission 114536) | Freshwater microbial communities from Kabuno Bay, South-Kivu, Congo - kab_092012_10.3m | ecosystem: Environmental > Aquatic > Freshwater > Lake | place: Democratic Republic of the Congo... | reverse complement strand
CTCGATAACCGCCCAGTCTTCCTTGAACAATAGATCGTCTATGTGCATAGCCGCGCCTCCCGGCAACGTGCTATACTCCAAACTAACAAAGAACGCGAGCAAGAAGTTAGCGCCTATGGGGGTGAGGGGGGATTTTCTCGTACGGAATCCCATGTGGGCGGGTGGGGCTGATGTTACCTATATGGTGGGTGCTTGTATGAAAACGGGGACGACGACCGGCAAGATGCCGGTCGCTACTATTTCGTTTTCATATTTCGTTGTGGCTTGCTAGCCATGGGAGTTGGTATCACCCATATCCGCGTCCACTCAACCACCAACGGAACAAACCCGTGCGCGTTCTCCTCGTCAACAGCAATCTCAAGGATGATTTCCTCGCGGCCCCACCCATAGGGCTCTGCTATGTGGCGAGGACTGCGGCGGCTTCGGGGCGGGACGTTCGCGTGGTGGATCTGTGTTTTCAGCGCCGCGTAGATGGGGTGCTCGAACACGCAATCCGCGAGTTTGCTCCGGACGTGGTGGGCGTTTCCATTCGAAACATTGACAATGCCAACATGCTCCGGCCGGTCGCGTACCTCTCCGAAGCGCAGCGCGTGGTGCAGCGAATCAGAACGTTGACTGCTGCGCCGATCGTCCTCGGCGGGTCGGGTGCGAGCCTCAACCCCGCGGGCGTGCTGAGATTCCTCGGAGCCGACCATATCGTCGTGTCGGAGGGCGAGCGTGCGTTTGTCGATCTGCTCGATAGAATCGAATCGGGTGCGGCGGCGGAAGGCATTCCCGGCGTGGGAACCATGTCAGGCGGTGAGTTCGACCTGACGCCGCCGGTAGCAGGAGAATTCCCCGCGGGGAGCACGGACCTCGGCTCATGGATCGACATGCGCCCTTATCAGCGCATGGGGAGCAGTTATACGATCCAGACCAAGCGGGGGTGCCTCAAGCAGTGCATCTACTGCACGTACGGTCGATTGATCGAGGGAAACACGATCCGCTTGCGATCGCCGAAAGATGTTGTGGACGAGGTAGAGGAGGCTCTGCGCCACTACAAGCCCGAGACGTTCGAGTTCGTGGATTCGGTCTTCAACGAGCCTCGAGAGCACTCGCTCGCGATCTTTGAAGAAATTGTCCGCAGACCGTGGAAGGCGCATTTCACCGCGATGGGAGTGAGCCCGCGCGGGTTGGATCGAGAATTTCTCAACCTTATGTGGCGCGCGGGCTTCACATCGTTCATGATCACTCCGGAATCCGCATCGCCAGCGATGATCGAGAATTACCGCAAGGGTTTCGATCCCGACGACGTGATCCATGCAGCGGAAGCCCTAGCTAATACTCGTTTCACCACGATGTGGTATTTCCTCATCGGAGGCCCCGGCGAAACCAACGCCACCTTGCAGGAAACGCTGGATTTTGTAGAAAAGCATCTTTGCCGGAACAGTCGCCCACCGTATGACATGGCGAACTTCTTCCTGGGCGTTCGAGTCTATCCGGGGACTCCAATGTGGGACATCGCGGCGGAGCAGGGCTTCGTGAGCCCACAGACCGACCCGCTCCGGCAGGTTTGGTACATCTCGGAGGAGTTGGACCTGGATCGCGCTGTGGGCCGGATGACCGCCGCCGCAGCCATGCACCCGGAGGTTTCTCTCGGTTTCGACGAGGCGTACGTGAAGCTGTCGAGCGCAATCTCGCTGATCGGGAGGCTCTTCCGGCTCCCCAAGCCCTATTGGCGCCACACCTGGGGCGCCAATCGCCTCCTGATGAAGGGCGGCCTCCGCTTCATTCTTCGGCCGCCGGATGTCGTCCCCAGACTGCGAACGCTCCTGGCTGAACAAGGCTACCGAGGTTCACTGGTAAAAAGCCGGCTGTGATTGATCTACACCGTATTACGACGATGTTGCCCCGTGAACCGACTTGCCCAGGCACCGAGCGCAAGAGAAGCTGCCTAGTAGAGCGTTTCGTAAGTAGCTTGCCAGCTTGCCAAAGCTAAGGTGAGAAATTGAACAACGCGATATGCCCTGTAGGGGCGGGTCTCAGACCCGCCCCTACCCAACGCCGTCGCTGACGACCACGTAAAGGCATTTCTGAATCGATCTACTAGCCCACCATCACGTGCTCACAGGGAAGCGGTGACTGGGTGACCGTACACCCGAGCATCTCCGATTCGTGTGTGTTCCGTATTGCGTGAGGAACATCCTTGGGAACGAAAATCACATCACCCACCGCCACCTCGAAGACCTGATTTCCTACCTCGCATTTTCCCTGCCCGTGCGTGAACGCGAGAACTTCGTCCGACTCGGGATGCCGATGAAGAGGGTTCTCGTGCCCCGGTAAGATCATGTAAATGCTGAAGCGCATGTGCTCGGTCTCGAAGAGGGTCTTTCTGGTGAACCCGGTCTTCTGGGCTTCCTCAAAACTGAACGGCCTTTTGTAGCGTTCCTTGCTGTCGGGATCCACGATACTCATGGCGTTTCTCCTTTCCCGAAAAGAGGGTGATGACATAGGGGGAGCTCTCCCGTGTCAATTGGTTATCTCGGTCGTTGAACGACGATTCCCATGCGAAACACAATTGCGGCCACCACCAGCAGCGAACCCACAATTGCGAACGGGATGCGATAATCGGTTCCCGTTCCCATGAGGCCGATGAGCGCTCCGGCAAGGATCGGGCCGGACGCGTGCCCCACATCGAAGATGGTGCCGAAGGTCCCCATCGCGCAGCCAAGATGGTCTTCTCGGCAGAAGTCAGCCACCAGCGCGGCGGCTGAAGATGTCACCACCGCCTCGCCCAATCCGAACACAGCTGCCAGTGCGAGAAGCATGGGCAAATCCTGAAACCAGGGAATCAGAACGAACGGCACCGCGCACACGAACATGCCCCAGAAAAGAACGCTCTGCCTTCCGTGGCGGTCTGAGAATCGCCCCATTATCGGTTTGGACAGAATTGTCACCGCCACCTGAACCCCCCAGAGCAGGCCGGCCGCGAACGCGCTGAATCCGCAAATCACCACGGCATAGATGGGGAGAAAGGCTTCCAGGGCGCCTACGGAAAGGTTCTGTATCCCCTCCATATTGCTCGTGAGCAGCACCCGACGGTCCATGAGGATTTCCCGCACTCCAATCCTGAATTGCGCCAGCACCGCGTGCAACGTCCGCCCGGCACCCGGAGGAGGCGAATCCCACGCGCCGCGCATCACAAGCAACCCAATCATGAGCGATGCAAGGCCCAGCGCTGCAACAACGCCATACACCACGTGGAAGTGCCACAGGTCGGGATTGTGACTTTCCGAGAGCCACGTCAGGAGCAGCCCCCCAAGTGGCGCACCCAACAGGTTGCCGATGATGGTGATCGACGAAAACCACGAGAGCATTTCAGCTCGCTTGTCCCCTGCAACTCCCACAATCACGGCCATGACCACGGGTCCATAAATCGCTGTGGCGAATCCGTGGAAGAACCGCACCACAACGAGCGCCTCGTACGAAGAAACAAACAAGTACGCGAACGGCACAAACGCGAATACCGCCAGCCCTATGAACAAGGTCCGCACCCGGCCGATCACGTCAGAGACGACGCCCGCGGGCATTTTGAAAAAGATCCCGGTGATAGTCGAAATCGCCACAGCGAAACCGATCGCTTCCGGACCCGCACCGAGAGACGCTGCGAACAATGCCAGCACGGGCGTTCGAGCCAGGGCGTACGATGCTCGCGCGAGGAAACCGACGGCGCAAAGACCGCTGAACGGGGTTACGATGCCTTGACGTGCGGTGGATGTGGAATCCATACGATATGCTCCCTTCCAAGGGTCCGGCGGACAACCTATACCGGTGCGCTTTCAAACAAATGACATCGTACGGAATCTCATACAGACGAGTGGTGCCAATGTTGCCTAGAGGATGGCGCATTGGCATCAATCACCTCACCTAAATATGCACGCTTCTGGCTCTTCGTAAAGGCTGCGGAAAGAACAATCCGGAACCACTCTCCAGGCCGCTCACAATGATTCAAGAGCCGGATTTCGGTTGTTTGTGCCGTGCCGATCGTCGATGAGCGTCCGAAAAGCGGACGGGGATAATTCCATTGACCGGACAAAGAAAGGTGCGCTAGGTTTCAAAGGCTCAAAATAGGCATTCGTGCGATTCCGTCGCGCATCTCGTACTGAACCGGGTAAAGAACATGGAACAAAGATTCGGTCCGGTGCTGTTGATACCAGGTGACAATTCGGGGAACTATCCGCACTGCAATTCGTTTTACGTAGAAGGCGACGCCAAGATTCTCATCGATCCGGCATCCAACCGGGATCGCCTTACCAGGCTTCGCGACGAATCCGGTATTGATGCGGTGCTACTATCTCACTGGCACGAAGACCATCTCATGCATCTCGACCTGTTTGACGACAAGCCTCTCTGGACATCCCGAGAGGATGCGGAACCACTCACCGGCTTCGAGGAGTTCTTCGACGCGTACAGCATGACCGAGGAAGAGCGGGTACCGTGGCGGGTATTGATGCGCGAGACGTTTCATTTCAAACCGAGGGCTCCGCACCGCGTCCTGCAAGACGGCGAAGTGATCGACCTCGGCGGAGTGACCATCGAAGTTGTCCACTCCCCCGGCCACACACCCGGTCATCTGGCGTTGTTCTTCCGCGAAGCGGAAATCCTGTTCCTGGGCGATTACGACCTCACGTCTTTCGGTCCGTGGTATGGTGACACCCATTCGGACATAGACAAAGTCATTGCCTCCGTGGAGAGACTCAAGAGCATTCCCGCTCGGACGTGGCTCGCGGCCCACGGAGAAGGCGTATTCCTGAACGATCCCGCTGGATTGTGGGACACGTACATCAGCGTAGTTCATCAACGCGATGGAAAGCTCATGGACCTCCTCAACGAGCCGCGAACCATGGCGGATGTGATCGAGGCCCGAATCGTTTACAAGAAGAAGCGTGAGCCAGCGGAATTCTTTGATTTCGGTGAGCGAGCCATCATGGGGAAACATCTCCAGCGCTTGATCAAGAAAGGCGAGGTGTCGTTCGACGGCGAGGTGTACCGCCGCTCATGATACCAATGTGTCCTAAAACAGAACGTTTTCTGGTTTTGGTGGGACAGGCATCTTGCCTGTCACTTCTCGGCCGGCGGGATGCCGGCCCCACCAAGGCGAGCGCCACCTGTCTGGGTGCGCATTGGTTTGAGACGGCCGCCTCACGAATCACGGCCCTATAACCACCAGGAGGACCGGCACATGAGCACCGAGGTATATGAACGGCTGCGAGAGCAGCTCGATCAGTATTCCGTAGGGTTTCCCGCGACGGAGTCGGGCGCGGAAATCAGGCTGCTGAAGAAGCTCTTCACCGAAGAAGAGGCCGGAATGTATTTGGATCTCAGCCTCATGCTCGAGACTCCGGAGGCGGTGGCTGCACGCACCGGCCGCAACACCGAAGAGGTGGCCGCTCTGCTGGGCCGAATGGCGGACAAAGGCCTGATCTTCCGAGGAAGAAAAGCGGGCGCAGCGCAGTACGGCGCGGTCCCGTTCGTGGTGGGTTGGTACGAGTTCCAGCTGAACACTATGGACCGCGAACTCGCCGAGCTTTTCGAGGAGTATTTCTCAGGCGGCTTTACCGAGAAGTCGATGCAGCACTCGCCGCCGCTTCGAGTCATCCCCGTGAATCGATCGATTCCGGTCTCGTGGCAGGTCGCCCCATACGAGGACATTCGCGCAATCATCAAGCAGAAGGATGTCATTTCGCTTGCCGATTGTATTTGCCGCGTCCAGCAACGTCTCCTCGACAAGGGCTGCGACAAGCCTCTCGAAGTGTGTTTTCAGTTCGGGTCCCACGCGCACTATTACGTGGAAAAAGGCATGGCGAGATACATCACCCATGAAGAAGCGCTCCGCGTGGTGGACCAATGCGACGAAGCGGGGCTGGTGCCTCAGCCGTTCAACGCTCAGAACCCCGGCGGCTTCTGCAACTGTTGTGGTGATTGCTGCGGTCAATTGAGGGCGCTTCGGATGCATCCTCGGCCGTCGGAGCTGGTGGCATCCGCTTACTATGCGGCTGTTGACCCGGAACTCTGCGCTGCGTGCGGCATCTGCCAGGAGCGGTGCCAGATGGCCGCGATCTCGACAGATGCGGACGACATCGCTTCGGTTGACCGGAATCGCTGTATCGGGTGCGGCCTGTGCGTGACAACCTGCCCGTCCGAAGCCCTGCAATTGCAGGTGAAGCCGGAATCCGAGCGGGTCGCGCCTCCGGCCACGGCCAGGGACACATTCATGCAGATGGCTCAACAGAGAGGTAAGTCGCTGATACCGCTGTCGGTCGGCAAGAAATGAGCCATACAATGCATCTGAAAACGACGGTAGCGCCGGCATCTTGCCGGAATTCTTCACGGCGTTTCCTTGCTTCGTTGTGGCGATTAGCGCCATGAACGTTTCTATGAGAATCGCTCGCCTATGCGCGCGAAGGTTCAGGCTACGGATGGACCATTGTAGGGGCGACCTGCCGGTCGCCCGCATAGATCTCAGTACGGGTTCACACGGGCGACCGGCAGGTCGCCCCTACACCCAACCGATGTTTCTCGAAAGCGACCGAAATATCCAGGGCGAAGCCACGGACGGAATTTCATCCGATTCTCATTGTGCGTTGTGGCTTCTTTACCATGGAAGTTCGTATGAGGTCTGTGTGCCGGAACACTCGGAGAGCAAGCGATCCTTTCTTCGGCTGATGACGCTTCTTTTGGGCGCATGTGCGGCGTTGCTCGGATCGTGGGGAGCGGTAAGGTTTGCCCTCTTCGGCGGCGCCTCCTCAATACCGAGAGAATTTCCGGCGTCAACGCTGGAATCGCTCCAGGATGGCGTTCCCATGCATGTGCCCGACGCGGGAGCGTGGCTCATCAAGCGCAGCAGTGCCGACATAGCCGCACTGGACGACCGGTGCACGCACCTCGGATGCCGCTACCGCTGGGAGGCAGAGAGACACCTCTTCGCGTGTCCTTGCCACGGCAGCGAGTTCGCGTCCGACGGAAGCGTGCTGAAAGGCCCCGCCACTCGGCCGCTCACGGCGCTGAGTCTCAGCAGCGAAGAACAGGGCAAGATCCGTCTCGTGGAAGGGAAAGGGTAATGCGCAAGAGGCCTAAAAGTGATGCCCTTTCCAGGATTTGATTCGACTTCCCCTAGAGGGTAGCCTCGACGTTATACGTCGAGGTCGCTTTGGACAAGAGGCTTTTCTTCGCCACCATGTTGTGGTTGTAATGCAGCGAGGTTTTTGCAGCTTTTTGATCGTGCCCGCGCACTGCCGGCAAGAGCGGTAAAGGGTTTGTGATTGACCATTCAAGCGACGATCAGGTATTGTTCATCTTCGACGAAAGGGGGCGGCTTGTAAGCCTTACTTGCGCTAAAGACGCCTCAGTCCATACCGTTCAGGATTGGTACTATGGATTACCAAACGAACGAGGTGGCAAAAAAGCTCAAAGAAGCCCGCGACCTGTTGATCGATGTTGGGGGGAGCAACCGGCTTCTTAACTACAAGCCCACAAAGAAACGAACCATCCCCGTAAGTGGACACTCAGCCGTCGAGGTCTACCGGCACGGAATTATTAATGAAGGGACATTCAAACTCTTCTCACGGGATGAAGCTGATTCCGCTGAGCCTCTGGCGTCGAGTCGCAGCAAACCCATTCGACCCGATAAGCCAGAATCGAGTGACCGAGATGCCAGTAACGAACCGCGTGAACTGAAACTTCACACGGAATTTGCTCAGCCAGAACTCCTCTCGCGACTAATATATGTGTTTCGGAATGCGCGCACGTTTGTCGAAGAGCAAGGCTTCACCGGCCTACATCTCGCGATCTGCTTTCTGAATTGGACTGAGAGTCCCCATTCAGCGGAAAAATGGCGGTCTCCGCTCCTACTCATCCCTGTCGAATTGAAACGTCGTGGCTTCGGACCCTACACGGTCTCGTGGACAGGAGAAGAAGTTCAGACGAATTACGCCCTCCAGCATAAGCTTTCAATCAACTACAGCGATCTCGCCCTACCGGCTTTTGAAATGCTGGACAGTGTCAACTGCGTAAAGGATTACTTGGAAAGTATTCGAAGGGTCATCTCGCCGCAGCTCGATTGGGAGATCGACGAATCGATGTGCTTGGATTTCTTCAACTTCACGAAGATGGTTATGTACCGGGATCTCGATCCAGACAAATGGCTCAACCAAGATCTGGTTCTTGATAACACACTCCTGCGATACCTTTTTGACCCCGAAGTTGCGGCTCCACCAGCAGCCGGGATGCACGAAGACGACATTGATAAGAAAGTTGATTTCAAAGCCCGATACTACGTGATGGACGCGGATCCTTCGCAAATAGTGGCAATTGAAGACGTACGCGAGGGCACTAACCTCGTAATTCAAGGGCCTCCCGGCACGGGGAAGTCACAGACAATCGTTAACTTGATCGCGGAAATGCTTGCCTGTGGCAAGAGAGTCCTCTTTGTGACGGAAAAGCAAGCCGCCCTGGAAGTCGTACAGAAGAGACTCGACGATGTAGGACTCAGCCCCTTCTGTCTGTCTTTGCACAGCAAGAAGGCAAGCAAGAAGGAGTTTCTCGAAGACATCAAGAAGGCACTCGATCTACGCCCGAAAGACGATCACGCTAGCCCGCTTCTCGGGGAAAACCGGGACGGACTTTTTTCCGAACACAAAAGGGAACAAACGCGTCTCGACGATTATGCGGCAGCCCTCAAGGACCGGTCCCATCCCGTCGGGAAGTCGGCATTTCAGCTTTATGAAGAGTTCGAAAAGGCCCTCAATCATTTTTCGGCCAAACACCGTGAGGTGCCTCATGTGAACCTGCAGGCCGCTCATGCATTCGATTGGCAGTCTTGGACCGACACGACAGCGAAACTTCAAGAATTGTGCGATGTTTGCGAGATACCGCCTTGCCAGAGTCCGTGGAACGGCACGCACCCCAGCGCCGCTGGACCGCTCGTGACAGCTGAACTCTGGAAGTTGCTTGAGATTTGCACGAACGGATGCACAATTCTCATGGGGGCACTCGAAGACTGTCACAGTTGGAGAGGTAACCAGCCCCATCTATGGAAGGATTATCCAGACACTATTCAGACCTTAAGGTTGTTATCTGAAGGAGCGCAATATCGATTCCTGAACGTCAAAGAACTGTTCGCCGATGCCCCGGACAATGCTACGAATGACGCCAAGGATCTTCTGGAAAAGGCTTGTGCGCTGAAAGAAGAGCGACAATTGTTCTTGTGCAAGTTTAAGGAAACAGCATTTCAAGACGAAGCAGTCCAGCTCCTCCAAGATCGGGACAAGCTGTTCAGTAATCGGTTTTTGATCTTTCACCCCATCAAGCATTGGAAACTCCAACAGAAACTGCTCGCGCTTTTTCGGGAGCCCCCCAAGCCGATAGTCGAATCCCCTTTTGTCGAGCTTGAGAAACATCATCATTCTTGTGGTCTCTTGAGAGCGGATGAGGCCGGATACCGTTTCTTTGGCTCTGAGTGGCAAGGCGTGGACAGCGACTTGAAAAGGCTGAAGGCCGCTCTCTCATGGGGCGATGAGATCAGGAACTTGATCGAAATGGCGAAATTGGAAAGCCAAGTGCTTGCGGTTCTCCAAAGCGATGACATGCTTAAGTCCTTGAAAGAAACTGAACAACTGATTCATCAAACATGGAAGTCTTTGCAGAAGTCTCACTCACAGCTGGTTGAACTGATAGCGCCAGATTATAGCGTGATCATCGGCAAGCCCCTCGAAGAGGCCACCCCATCGGAGCTTGGTGCAGTGTGGCACCAATGGAGAGAATGCTTAGACCAGTTATTCAACTGGCTAGTTTTTCACAAGAAAAGGGAGTCGTGTCTACTAACCCCAGCCCGCCCATTAATTAAACTACTGGACCAGGGGGAGATTGAAGCGGACGACCTTCTCCCCGCGTTCAAGGGCACCGCGGCGATGCAGATCTTGGCTTCCATCATGGGGGCCAACGACTACTTGAAACTGTTCTCATCCGTCGGTCATCAAGCAACCATCAGCCGGTTCAAAGATTTAGACCAGAAGTCGATTAAAGCGAACCGTCAGAATCTCGTTCAGAAGCTTGCCGGTGAAATCCCTGAACTGCCTGCCCGACCTCAACGGGGATCTGGAGAATTCGTGCTCAATACTGAAATGCACAGAAGGAGAAACCGAAAGCCCATTCGACTCCTCCTGTCTGAGGCGGGAGATCTGATACTGCGTATTAAACCTTGTGTCATGATGAGTCCGATTTCCGTTGCGCAGTTTCTCCCGGCGGGACAATGCCCGTTTGATGTTGTGATTTTTGACGAGGCGAGCCAAGTCAGGCCACCCGATGCCCTGGGTGCCATTTTACGGGCGAAGCAGATGGTTGTCCTGGGGGATTCACAGCAGCTTCCCCCCACGGATTTCTTCGAGCGCGTTTTGATGGCTCCAGATGATGGCGATGGAATTCCCCTCTCAGACATGGAGAGTCTTCTAAAATTATGTTCCGTTGCCAAGATTCCGGAGAAAAGTCTACTGTGGCATTACCGCAGCAGACACGAGTCGCTGATTGCGGTTTCCAACCGCGAGTTTTACGGCAACCATCTGAAGGTCTATCCTTCTGCAGCCGCACGGGACGATCGACTTGGGTTGCATTTCGAGAATGTAAAAGATGGTGTGTATGACAAGGGGCATTCTCGCACCAATCTGCGAGAGGCCCAAGTGGTAGCGGAACAATGTATTCAACACTACCGCGAGTTCCCTGAATTAAGTCTCGGCGTGGGCACGTTTAACCTCGAACAGTGCTCGGCGATATGGGACGCCATCGATGCGTTGCGTCTCAAGAATCCCGATTTGGAATCCTTCTTTTCCCGTGATCGGAAGGAATCCTTCTTCGTCAAAAATCTCGAGACCATACAAGGTGACGAACGCGAGGTGATCTTCATAAGCGTAGGTTACGGCTTCGATAGAGCAGGGGACTTGAGCCACAACTTTGGCCCGCTCAACCAAGACGGAGGAGAGCGCAGACTGAACGTGCTCATCACCCGTGCACGGAGGAAATGCCTCGTGTTCGCCAACTTCCACGCTGCGGACCTCGGCGATACCAAGGCTTATCCGAAAGGCGTTCAGTCCCTTCAAGTCTTTCTCGACTGTGCAGCAACCGGCGTCTTGAAAGATGCCCCAAGAATCGGAGAATGCGAGTCTCCGTTCGAGGAATCCATAGCCGAGGCTTTGAGGATTAAAGGGATTACGGTGCATCCTCAGGTGGGATGTGCAGGCTACAGAATAGATCTCGCAATTCCGCATCCAAGCAACTCGGGAAATTACCTTCTCGGGATCGAGTGCGATGGCGCAAAATACCACGGCTCGGCCGTGGCCAGGGAGCGTGACAGGCTGCGGCAGCAGGTTCTTGAGGCACAAGGGTGGCGGATTTTGCGAGTGTGGTCCACGGATTGGTACCTCGGCCGTGCGGCAGCGGAGAGTCGCTTACTGGACGCTGTGCAGAAAGCTATTGCCTTCGAATTAACGAAAACGGCCGCCGCGAAAATCGCCGTGGCGAAACCTGGTGTGGTAGTAAGCATGCCGACCCGCGCTGTTGAGCCACATGCACCATCTCAGCCTCCACTATCGTACGGAATGGTGATGGTGCCGTCTTCAGTAGACAGATTCGATGATTCGGTGCTTCACATGGTCTTCTTGAAAGACGGTCTCGAAGACGACGACTCCAGGGAGACGCTGCCACAAGAGTTGTCACGGTATTCTGTGGGTTCGGATGATCAGCTTGTAGCCCGGCAGGCGGAAGATGTGGGGGCAATGGTGCGAGAAAGCATTGACCGCCTGGAGAAAAAGGGGCTCGTGAAGCTTACACATGATCAGAGGCGTGTTGTGACGGAGGCCGGAAGAGATTACCTCCTCGCGCTTGGGCTCTAACTTCGCCGTGCCATCTAAGGCCAGCCGATCACCAACTCAGCGATTCAATTCTCTCCGAAAAGGCGCCAGAACTCGTGACGAGTGTCTGGTATCCTCTTCAAGAAAAGAAATCATTTTTGGTTCCATTAGCACAGGAGGAATGACATGGGTTGCGAAGACAAACCGGACGTTGAATACCTCTCGTCGGAAAGCCTGAAGGGTTTTCCGTTCTCCGAAGCAGTTCGTGTGGGCAACATGCTCTATTTGTCGGGACAGATAGGAATAGACGCTTCCCGAAAGGTGGTTCCCGGTGGAATTGCCGCCGAAACACAGCAAACCATGGAGAACATCAAGGCCACTCTGGAAAAATACGGCTCATCGCTCGACCATGTCGTCAAAGTCACGTGCATGCTGGCCGACATGAGCGAATGGGCAAAGATGAACGAGGTCTATGTGACCTATTTCTCCAAACATTTGCCCGCGCGGAGTGCTCTTGGGGCTAACGGCCTTGCTTTGGGGGCACGCGTGGAGATCGAGTGCATCGCAGTGCTGAAATGAGAGGGATAAACCGCGGAGAGCTAATTTCAAGACTTGAGAGAAGTTGAGAATGTCGCACAAGTATGCCAAATGGGTCTCGGCAACCGTCACCCATGCCCTTGTTTGCTGCGGAGGAGCGGGAGGCGTGCGGAGCCCAAGCATACGAAATCAAGATTGAAGAACCTTTTCCCTCTTGCACTGCCTGAAACAGTAGGGTACGGATTACTTGGAGGCTTAACTTTGAAGAAGCCGAAACTTACCGTTCCAAAGCTCTGTAAGGAAGCACGAGACTTCTCTGAGATGGAATCCGAGTGTCTGGAGCCTTCCCTGTTTGGGGTTACCGACGGAAAGGCGGTCGGAACCTATCTGGAGCACAAGTTTCAGGCACATCTTCGCTCGAAGTACGCCTACGCAGAAGGGACCTCTGCCAAGGGAATTGATTTTCCGGAACTCTTGGTGGACATCAAGGTGACCAGTGTCAAACAACCACAGTCCTCGTGTCCGTATAAGTCCGCCCGCCAAAAGATATATGGCTTGGGGTATTCGTTATTGGTATTTGTCTATGAGAAATCGGATGATGCGAATGTCGGAGCAGCGAGACTCAATATATTGCATACGTTCTTTGTGGAAAAGGAGAGGACTGCCGACTTCCAGACCACTTCAGGTTTGAGGAAGATTCTCGAAAATGACGGGAATGAAGACGATCTGACGGCTTTCATGCATGAACGCCTACTTCCGGTGGACGATATCCTAGCAGCAGAAATCGCTCGTGAGATCATGGAGCGCCCGCCGGAGATTGGCTTTCTAACGATATCAAACGCTTTGCAATGGCGGCTTCAATACCAACGGGTGATAGCGCTCGCCGGAACCGTTGATGGAATCTTAAGGGTGCGGTAGTTTCATGGGTACGACAAGGAAAACCAGGGAAAAGGAGGAGTTTGGCGATTTCCAAACACCCATGGAACTCGCAAGGGAAGTGTGTGCCCTGATTTCTCAGCGGGGATTTCAGCCCAACTCTGTAATTGAGCCTACCTGCGGCCGAGGAAGCTTTCTCATAGCGGCGCTGGACGAATTTCCTACCGCTGCGGCTGGCAGAGGTTTTGAGATAAATCAAAGCTATGTCAATGCTGCAAGACTGTCCCTTGAGGCCGCGGGTCATTCGAGCCGCGCAGATGTGCGACGGGAAGATTTTTTCAAATCGGACTGGAAGATGATTCTGGATTCACTTCCGGATCCTCTCCTGATCATTGGCAATCCCCCGTGGGTTACAAATGCGGCCCTGGGCAATCTGAAAAGTACCAACCTCCCGGCAAAAACAAATTTTCAAGAATATCGAGGCATAGAGGCAATCACCGGTAAAGCTAATTTTGACATTTCTGAGTGGATGCTGATCAGGTCGCTCGAATGGATGAGCAAACGGCGAGCATTGTTGGCAATGCTGTGTAAGACCGCTGTTGCTCGGAAAGTTCTGTTTCACTCATGGAAGACTGGCAAGAAGCTTAAACGGGCAGACATTTACCAATTTGACGCGTCGAAATACTTCGGTGCGACGGTTGAAGCTTGCCTGCTTGTGGCTGAGTCATCTCACGTCGATCGGACCTCCGACTGTCGCGTGCACGAAGGTCTGAATGACGACAGCCTTGTAAGGACTTTCGGCTATCGAGAAGGGGAACTCGTGGCAGACGTGGAAGCCTTCGAGCACTGGAAGCATCTCGAAGGTCCCGAACGGTACAAATGGAGGTCCGGAATTAAGCATGATTGTTCGCGGGTCATGGAATTGACGATGGAAAACGGATGGTACAGGAATGGTATGGGAGAGTTGGTACGGCTGGAGGACTACTATGTCTATCCCATGCTTAAGAGCTCCGACGTCGTCAGTGGGGACGACAAAGAGTCGAATAGATGGATGCTCGTCACCCAGCGAAGTGTGGGAGAGGAGACTCATTCGATTCGCGAGCGGGCGCCACGGACGTGGGAGTATCTCAAGGCTTACGCGCATCTGCTGGACAGTAGGTCCAGCTCTATTTATCGGAAACGGCCGCGTTTCTCGATATTCGGCGTAGGGGACTACTCATTCGCGCTTTGGAAAGTGGCGATCTCCGGATTCTACAAGAAGCTGGTATTCAGAGTAGTGGGACCGCGGGGAGGCAAACCCACGGTTTTGGACGATACCTGTTATTTCATCGCGTGTCAGTCGCAAGATGAAGCGCAATTCTTGGCCCGCCTCCTCAATTCTCGGCAAGCGAGGGAATTCTATTCTGCGTTAACCTTTTGGGACGCCAAGAGACCTATCACCGTCGCAATACTCAGGCGAATGGATCTCCGGGCTTTAGCCGCAGAGTTGGGTTTTGCCGATGAGTTCGTGGCCTACTCGGCGCACCAGGAGGAGGAAGACCAAGCACCGTACCAACTTGCTTTGAATTTGTGATAGTGCACGCCGCTAGTACCTCTGTCCGTCTATTTGCCCTCCCCCATGATCGCCTTCAGGCATTGACGCGCCATCATGAGTTCCTCGAAGGTTTCGACGACGAGGATGCTGATGGCTGACGATTCTGCGGAGATTTCTTCTACCTGGTTATCGGGGCTGGTACGAGTGCGCGCGTTCTTCTTCGCGTCAATGACGAAGCCGAGCTTCTCCGTGCCCGCGAGAACCCTGGCCCGCACGGTCGGGCTGTTGCTCCCGATTCCGCCGGTAAAGACCAGAGCGTCGCAGCCTCCGAGCACTATTAGCATCGCGCCCACATAGCGTTTCACTTTGTAGCAAAACGCGTCGAGCGCGAGCCGCGCGCGGTCGTTGCCCGCGGCCGTGGCAGCCTCGATCTCCCGCATGTCTCGGCTTACTCCGCTCACTCCGAGGAGCCCTGAATCCCGGTAGAGCATCGAGATCATCTCGTCAGGGGAGAGTGAATCCTCCTTCATGATGACTGGGATGAGGCCGGGGTCCACGTCGCCCGCGCGGGAGCCCATCATGAGGCCCTCGACCGAAGTCATGCCGAGGCTTGTGTCGATGGAGCGTCCGCGGTCAATTGCGCAAATGCTCGCACCGTTGCCGAGGTGGCACGTGATGAGCTTGAGCTCTTCGATGGGCCTACCGAGGCAATCGGCTGCCTTTTCCGCCACGTATGCGTGGGAATTGCCGTGGAAGCCTGTCCGACGGTAGCCTCTGTCCGCAAAATATCGGTACGGCAACCCGTAGATCGCTGCCTCGTCCGGGATGCTCCAGTGGAACCACGTATCGAACACTGCCACGTGCACCGCGTGCGGCATTCGGACCATGCACTCCTCGATTTCACGGATCATAGCCGGGTGGTGCAGCGGGATAAGCGGTGTCATGCGCCGAATTTCACTTATCACATCGGGATCGACTCGCACGGCCTCGCGGTATTTGCCGCCGTGTCCGACCCGGTGAGCGACTGCATCCAAGTCGTTCAGCGAGGTCAACGGCCCTTCGAGTAACGTGGCGAAGACTTCGTCTAGCGCCGCGCCGTGGTTCGGAGCATGGACCTCTCTTTCCACTTCGTGGTTTTCCGCGTCACGGAACGAATGGCGCGCGCCGTTCTGCCCGATGCGGTCGATTGCGCCCGCGAAGAGCACGGCTTCGTCCTCCATGCGGAAGAGAGTGTATTTCAATGATGAGCTGCCGCTGTTAATGACGAGAATGAGCACGGGATTGCCTCAAAATCATCTGAAGTAACGTTATACCGATGCGCCTTCTAACAAGTGACATGGAATGGGCCGGCAGGGACGCCGGCCCCCACCATGTTTGGTGGCCGCCCCGCGTCCCGCGGGGTGCCCGCCATTTTCACTTGTATGAAAGCGCACCGGTATTAATCTCCTACGGGGGCACATTTCGTAGCGCTCAATGTAGCCATAGGGGTGGCTCCGACGTTACACGTCGGAGCGCCAAAGGCGCAAGAGGTTTTGATCGATCGCCCCATGAGTTCGCTCAAGAGGAAGACCAAGATCCTCCCATTGCTTCGCAACCCCGACGTGTAACGTCGGGGCCACCCACGCGTTCAAATGCTGTTTCGCCTCCGCGCATCTTCAAACGAAAGTCAGTGATTTGCACTCAAGGAACGATCTCACTGTTCAAGAAATCAAGGACGACACACTGCAGCCGTTCTCGTTTCCTTTCACATGGTTTTCCGTATAATGGCTATTGAATAGGCCAACACCACGGAGATCCCATCGCATGGACGACAAAGTCGTAGACCTTCAGCGGGCGATCGTTCAATCAGGTTACTTCGCCCCTGACATATTCGAGGCCCGAAAGGGCGGGCCCACGGAAGCGGGAACTTCCCGCACGACACTCCAAATCGCTGTAGCCAAGGCTCGGGACACGCAGCGCGATCTTGAGAAGATATCCCGCTTCCTCCACGACGCGGTGGTCGAAAACATCCTCAAACTGGAAAGAACCGTCGACAACCCTGAGTTGTTCGAACGCTTCGGCGTTTTGGTGGAACAAGTCCTATCCGCAGTAGAAGAATTCCGCCATGAACAAGGTTTCGTAAAGGTCTACGGCGAGCTTCTTTCCGTGCACATGCTCATGCTCTATCGGCAGGGCAGCGCGGGCCGGCCGAGTCCGATCATCAAGATGATCCTCACCAACATTGCCCGCCGTAAGGCCATGGAGCTGAACGAAGCGCAACTTGAGCGAGCGCTGGCCAAGATCGAGCGGGTGGTAACCATCGCGCTCATCGCAAAACGCTATGCTGTCTTCGTGCTCGCGACTCGCGGCATCAACGTGTTGTTTCGCAGCGAGATCGAGTTTCGCACCCACGGCAAGCAGCCGGACGCGCTTGCGCTCCAGATTGCCAACTTGCTGCTGAAACACGGCGTAAACCTCGCGGACGTTGGGGACATCGTATGTGCGGGCGGCGACTTGGGTACGCTCCCGGACGGCCTGTACGTGCTCAACGAAATGGTGCGAGATGAGTCCCTCAAGCGCCTGCGCAACAGCTCGCTGAATCGAGGAGCGCTTGTCGCGTACGAGCTCAAGGACATCCTCCGCAGCCAAGGCGACCACCGGCGCATCAATCTCTCTCTCGCGAGCCCGCTGTCGTTTTCGACGCTGCACGCGCAGGATGTGGGGCAGTTCCTCACCGCAGAATCCCGGGAACTCACCCAGAGCCTTCACGGTTACGTGAAGGTGACGCCGCTCAAGTCTATTGCCGCACTTGTGTCGGAAATGCTTCGTATCAGCCAGGATCAGTTGAACCTTCTCGTGATGACTGTGGACGAGCTTTTCGCCTCGGTGGTGCGCAAGACCGGCCCGAGAATCATCAGGGAATTGGCCGCGCAGGATGCGAATAACGCGCTTGCGAAGTTCGATTTCCGCAAGATCGTGGATGCGCTCCAGCGGGAGAAGTTTGTCATTCCGCCGCATTTCCGGCTGTCTTCCGCAGGAGAGATCGGCACGGGCGTCAAGGAGATCTGTGAACTCCTTATGATCGTTGAGTCGGGAAAGATCTCCGACGGTCTCGCGCACAACCTCATGCAGGTGGTGGACGCATACGCCCGGCAAGCGGCCATGATTATCGAGATGGCGTCCGCCGGGGCTCCCCAGCAGCGGCCGCAGTTCATCGTTATCACGAGCATGCTTGCGCTGGACCCACATTTTCTTCAGCTCTTCGGTAAAATCCGCAACCGCATCGACAATCCTACGACTCCGGTTATGTGCCTGGATTCGCTCGAGCATGAATACTTGATCGCGCGTCATCTATACGATCTGTATGTAACTCCTGCCGAGACCGACCAGAGGCGTCTTTTTTCGGTTGAACAGCGGAGCATTCGCCAAGCGATCCAAGTGTTGCGATCGTCCACCGGCGAGGGACAGGTCTTCTCGTTCCCGAGGCTCGTGGAGCGGTTGAGCACGGCTGTCGCGGAGAAGAGGATAGAACCGGCCGATGTGGTGCTCGTAGGGGCTGACAACGAGGACGCGCTGGCAGCAGTGGCCGACGCGCGCGATTTCGGGCTCGTGAAGCGGATTGTCCTCATCGGTGATCCGCAAGATATCAGGAGCGCTATAGAACGCACCAAGGTCGCGGTTTCTCCGGGTGAAGACGAGGGTATCGAAGTCCTCCCGATCGATCCGCTTGCGGTGGATTTCGAGAGCAAAACCCGCTCCATGGCCGCGGTCTTCAGCGAGTTTCTCCGGGAGCACCGAGACTTCATCATCATGAAGGGGAGCATCGCGACAGGCCCGCTCTTGCATGAAGCTCTGTCGATCTACAAATCCGATCCGAGTGAAGCTGAAGGCGCCGCGGCCAAGGTCCATCGCCTCGCGTCGCATACCGCGCTCTTTGTCCTGCCTGACGGCAGGTTTTTTGCGCTTTCCGACGCAGGTGTGAATCCCGGCTTCCGCAACGCTCAGGCGCTACTCAAGGTAATCGAAAACCAACTCGACATCGTCCGCAAAGTGGTGGACCCCAAGCACACTTTCAGGGTAGCGATCATCACCGCGGTGGAAAAACAGACCTCCGCGATCCCGGCCACGCACCTTGCCGCGGAGACCGTCGAACTGGCCGGCGAACTGCAAGAGCGCTATGGGCCGATCATCGTGGAAGGCCCGCTTTCTTTCGATTTGGCCACAGCGCCGGAAGTGGCGGACGAGAAGCACTATGACGGCCTTATCCGCGGCGACGCGGACTGCCTTGTCGCCACGGACATCAATACCGCGAACGTGCTCTACAAGATTATGGTAAAGACAATGGGAAGTCTCGGTCTCATGGTAGACAACGGCGGCATTATTACCGCGGGGCCGGGCAGCGCGCCCATTGTATTGACCTCCCGCGGAGACACGAGCCAGACCAAATTCAACTCGATTTTGCTCGCCTTCGCATACACGCGACGGCTGGACGTTCAGGCCTAAGGAGTTGTTAATGCAATACATATCGCTCGAAATGGACGAAGACGTTGCCTGGATCACCCTCAACCGCGGCAAAGTAAACGCGCTCAACAACGAACTCCTAAGCGAACTGAACGAGTGCCTCAATGAATTGGAGAGCGATCCGGCGGCGCGAGCACTGGTGCTTACGGGGACAGGCAAGTTCTTCACATTCGGTCTGGATATCCCAGAGCTCTTTCCCTACTCGAAGAAGGAGTTCACCGAGTTCCTGACGAAATTCGCGGGCCTTTACACACGTATCTTTCTCTATCCGAAGCCCGTGATCGCCGCGCTCAACGGCCACACGATCGCGGGTGGATGCATGATCGCAACAGCGTGCGACTATCGGCTCATGGTTTCGGGCAAGGCGAAGATCTCTCTCAACGAGATCACCTTCGGGTCGTCGGTCTTTGCTGGGAGTGTGGAGATGCTGAGAACCTGCGTTGGAAACCGCAACGCGCACGCGATCCTTTACAGCGGAGCGATGCTTACTGCGGAAGAGGCGCTCGATTTGGGACTCATCGACCAGAAGACGACCGAGGCAAACCTGCGCGACGATGCGAATAGGGTAGCGATGGACTTTGCGTCTCGTGACCAACGCGCGTTGGCGAGCATAAAAGGGCTGCTGAGAAACCCCATCGCCGATGAATGGAAGCTCCGAGAACAGGCTTCAATTGCGGAGTTCGTGGACATCTGGTACAGCGAGAGTACCCGCACCCAGCTTGAGCAGATCAAGATCCATTCATGACCGTGGATACCATCGGCGATGATGACTCCAACCAGGTTTGATGATAAAAGGGGACGGATATTTCCCGCGGGAGGGTTCCGGTGACTACCAAAATTTATGAAGAAGCAGCATTGGAGCAGCTTCTCGTCTATGACCGCGCGGTGGCCGGCGAGCCGGTTGCGCTCTTCGCCTCAGTTGGCGACCCCGTCATGAACCCATTCGGGGCAAGCGCTCTCGAAGCCTCGCCGAAACGCCGAGCTATTGACGAGGAAGAGGCGGACGACATCGATGACGACGACGATTACCTTGACGACGAGGACGCCGAATACCTGGACGAGGACGAGGACGAGGACGAGGAAGACTGGGACGAGGATGAAGACGAGGACGATGAGGATTGGGATGAGGACGAAGATGACGACGAAGATGACGAAGACTGGGACGAGGACGAGGAAGACGAATAAGATCAGTCCATTATAAAATCGAAGACAAGAGATTCATGACAGCGCAATCGCGCCGAACGTCAGATGTGCTTTCAAACTCACGATCGGCCGGCGCAAGCAAAATTTGGGCTTTGTCAGATTCAGAATTGCATTTTGGTGCTCGTAGGGGCGGGGTTTATCCCCGCCCCTACCATTCATCGGGTTGACATTTCCTTTCCAAGCAGCTCCGCGAGTCGTCGGCTGACGAGCCCGAGACGCGCGACATTGACGCCGGTACGAAATCCGGCCCCCTCGACAGCTTCTACCGCACGCTCTGTGGCAAGGTTGCCGGGAGCGCCCGGGATGAATGGACAGCCGCCGAGACCGCCGACTGAGGTATCGAATCGTCGTATCCCCAGCTGGAGCGCCTCGCGCAGATTCGCTAGCCCGAGCGCTCTCGTGTCATGCAAATGCAGACCGATACGGGACGCATCTACCCGCTCCTTCAAGAGACTGACCAGTTGACGTACGCCCTCAGGCTCGCCCATTCCGGTGGTGTCTGCGAGCGCGATTTCCGCAGGATTCTCTGCAAGCAGCACGTCCACGATGCGGAGTACTTGCTCCGCCGGGACCGCACCTTCGTACGAGCACCCAAACGCGCACATCACGCCCCATGTCACTCCCATTCCGATAGAATTCGCGCGGCGGATCATAGCCGATGCTGCGCGGACCGCTTCATCGACTGACATGTTGGCATTCTTTCGGCTGTGGGTCTCGGATGCGGACGCGTATACCTCTACGTGTGGAATCCCTGCGGCGGCGGCCGCTTCGAGGCCGCGCTCATTGAGCACGAGCGCGCTGTATCGCACTCCTGGCCGCTTTGTGACGCATTGCCAGAGCCGATCGGTACCGGCCATTTGAGGCACGAGCTTCGGGTTCACGAACGAGCCGATCTGAATGCGCACCAGACCGGCATCGGTGAGGAGGTCTACTAGTTGGGCACGGACCTCCGGCGCCAGTACGAGCGATTCGTTCTGGAGGCCGTCCCGCAGGCACACTTCTTGAAGAAGGACTGTATCTGTCGACTCAGGAAGCATGGGGGCTCACAGCGAGCCGCACAGTGTTCTTGCCGGATTTCTTGGCGCTGTACAAGGCATTGTCGGCAAGTCGGACAAGCTCAGCCGCGTTCGATGCATGTTCAGGGAAGCATGCTGCGCCGATAGACACGGTAATTGTCTTGAAGGGGAGCGCCTCAACCGCTTCAAACGGGAACTCCTGCACGCGGCTCATGATGCGTGAGCACAGTTCCGGGGCTTGCTCCTTGCCCGCGCCTGGAAAAATCACGGCAAATTCTTCTCCGCCGTAACGGCTCACGATGTCGGAGGCCCTGCACGCGGATTTAAGGATTTGTCCGAGGTTGACCAGCGCTTCATCGCCTTTCTGATGGCCGTGAAGATCGTTGTAGATCTTGAAGTCGTCGATGTCGAGCATGACCAACACCACTGAACTGGCTTGAAGCCGCGCCTTCTGGATTTCCCGCTCAAGGGCTTCATCGAAATGCCGACGGTTGTAGACCGTTGTGAGCGGGTCGACGTACGACAGTTCCCGATAGAACTCGCGCTCTTTTGCACGCCGCCTCAGTTCGCGCAACTCGAGCGCCTTCTGCACCGAGAGCTGGATTTGTTCGACCGTGAAAGGTTTGATGAGGTAATCAAGCGCACCGGCCTTCATGCACTCCACCGCGTTCTCAATGGAGCCGTAACCGGTGATGACAATTACGTCCGTGTCGGTGTTGCCGGCTTTCAGGTGACGGATGAGGGTGAGCCCGTCCATGCGGGGCAGTCGCATGTCGGTGACGATGAGTTCGTAGCCGCCGAGTTTGCTCTTTTCAAGCGCGGTTGCGCCGTCGCGGCAGATGTCCACCTCGAGACCCGCTGCGCGGATCGATTCGACGATGACTTCCCGTACCATGTTGTCATCGTCCACCACGAGTATGGCTGGAGACCGATCCTGTGCGGGTTCGGATGCGATTGATGCTTCGGGTTGTTGCGGTTGGTCAGATTCCACAAGCTCCCCCCGATTGATTGGATCTCCGATGAGAATCGTGCCGGGCGGTTCACATATACTCTTTCCCGAGGAGCGCGGACAACTGTTTTTTGCAGCAGGGAATTATCGCGAAACCGGAACGAGTAGATCGATCCGTAATCACCCTGTCACCAAGATCATGGGAAGGTGCGGCCCTGTAAAACGCGACATGCCTCGCAGGGGCGAGTCTCAGACCCGCCCCTACCCAAGCCTGTCGCTGACAACAACGTAAACGCATTTATGAATCGATCTACGAGGTCGTCTCCGGATTCGCTTTCAAGCAGGCAAAATCAAATCGGCGTGCAGCCACGCGCCCGTACGTACGAGCGCGTGGCCCAATCGAATCAGGTCCCCATTTCCCACGAAGAGAGGTATTCCTTCTGCTCGGCTGTGAGCGTATCGATTCGAATGCCCATTGCTTCGAGCTTGAGGCGGGCGATTTCCTGGTCCATATCCGCGGGGACGCGATGGACAGCCTTTGACAAGGCTTTACCGTGATTGACGAGATATTCCGCCGCAAGAGCCTGATTGGCAAAGCTCATGTCCATGACGGACGACGGATGGCCTTCCGCGGCAGCCAGATTGATCAACCGGCCCTCTCCGAGGAGAACGATGCGCCGACCGTCCGGCATGGTGAACTCTTCAACGAAGTCGCGGATCGTGCGCCGGGAGACAGCGGTCGAAGCCAGCGCGTCGATGTTGATCTCTACGTTGAAGTGGCCGGAATTGGCGACGATTGCGCCGTCTTTCATAAGAGCGTAATGCTCGGCGCGGATTACGCTGATATCGCCGGTGACCGTGCAGAAGAAATCACCCATAGGAGCGGCTTCGGAGAGCGGCATGACGTGGTACCCATCCATGACCGCTTCGAGAGCGCGCAGTGGATCGACTTCCGTCACGATGACTCGGGCTCCCATGCCCGATGCTCGCATGGCCACTCCGCGGCCGCACCAGCCGTACCCGCACACGATGAAGATGCTCCCGGCCATCAGGCGATTGGTAGCCCGAAGGATGCCGTCGATTGTGCTCTGGCCCGTGCCGTAACGGTTGTCGAAGAAGTGCTTCGTGTTCGAGTCGTTCACCGCGATCACAGGGAAGAGAAGCACGCCTTTGTCCGCCATGCTGCGCAAGCGGATGACGCCGGTGGTGGTCTCCTCGGTTCCGCCGATGAGGCCCGCTACCAGATCTTGCCGCTGCGAGTGGATCGTCCCGACCAGATCGGCGCCGTCGTCCATGGTGATGTGAGGTTTAGGATCAAGGCACGCGTTGAGGTGAGAATAATAGGTATCGGTGTCTTCGCCCTTGATGGAGAATACGTGGTAGTTGTCTGCCACAAGGGCCGCGGCGACGTCGTCCTGCGTAGAAAGAGGATTCGACGCACACAGATGGACTTCAGCTCCGCCCGCAGCGAGCGTGTGCACCAGCGACGCGGTCTCCGTCGTCACATGGAGACACGCGGCCAGCTTGATGCCCTTGAGAGGTTGTTCCTTGGCGAAACGCTCCCGGATGAGGCGCAGCACGGGCATATTCCGTTCGGCCCACTCGATTCTGAGTTTGCCCTTGTCAGCAAGGCTGACGTCTTTGATATGGTAATCCATAGATACTCCTTATGATTCGACCATGTATCCGAATTGCCGCAAGGGCGCCGGAAATAGTCCTGAGCCGAAAAAAGGCCGCGTATCCGGCCTTGGTCCATGACCGAAATAGTGGGGCCGGCCTCCGCGCCGGCCCTAGATTAACGGCCGGCAGTGACGCCGGCCCCACTACTTATCCGAGAACCGTCAACAGTCATTCGTCACCGTACTCAGGAAATGACGGACCAATTACTCGATTGCGGAAATATGGTCATGCGTCTTGGATTCTGGGGATTGCTTCGTCCCTCCGCTCCTCGCAATGACACTTCCGGGGACTGTCATTGCGAGCGAAGCGAAGCAATCTCCACGTCCGAGAAAACGCGACTGTATTTCCTTCACCACATAGCCGTAAGGTCTATAGTCCCGCCTCGGCCCTGATTTCGTCCGCCTTGTTGGTCTTTTCCCAGGAAAAATCGGGATCTTCTCGCCCGAAGTGACCATTGGCGGCCGTCTTCTTGTAGATCGGACGTAAGAGGTCAAGGTATCGGATGATATCGCCGGGCTTGAAGCTGAAGACCTTCTTGACGATTTCGATGATCTTTTCCTCGGGGACTTTGCCGGTGCCCCGGGTGTCCACGTAAAGCGAAACGGGCTGCGGATAGCCTATTGCGTAAGCGACTTGGAGCAGGCACTTGTCCGCGAGTCCCGCCGCGACAATATTCTTGGCCACGTGCCGAGCCATGTAAGACGCTGAACGATCGACCTTCGTAGGGTCTTTGCCCGAGAATGCCCCGCCGCCGTGCGCACCGTACCCACCGTACGTGTCAACGATGATCTTGCGGCCGGTGAGCCCGCAGTCGCCCATAGGGCCGCCAATGACGAACCGTCCCGTAGCGTTGATCAGGTATCGGGTCTTGTCGTCGCGCAGGTTGGCAGGAATCACCTTCTTGACCACTTCTTCGATAATTCCTTCTTCCAATTGCTTCTTGGGGATGTCCGGCTCGTGCTGAGCTGCGATTACGACAGTATCAACCCGCCTGGGCTTGCTGTTCTCGTATTCGACGGTGACCTGCGATTTGCCGTCGGGCCTGAGGAATGGGAGGATGCCTTCTTTGCGGACCTGGGAGAGCCTTTGGGTGAGCATGTGCGCGAACTGGATGGGCATCGGCATGAGTTCCGGCGTCTCGTTGTTCGCGTAACCAAACATCATACCCTGGTCGCCTGCGCCTTGTTCTTTGAATTCGCCTTCCCCTTCGGTCACTCCGATGGAAATGTCTTGAGACTGCTTGTCAAGAGTCACCAGCACACCGCACGTCTCGTAGTCAAAGCCCATAGCCGCGTCCGTGTAGCCGATCGACTTCACGGTGTCTCTCACCAGGGCGGGTATATCTACGGTCGCCCCTGTGGTGATCTCGCCGGCGATGATGACAAGGCCGGTGGTCACAAGGGTTTCGCACGCGACGCGTGAGCGGGGGTCCTGTGCGATCATCGCGTCGAGGACGGCGTCCGAAATGTTGTCCGCCATCTTGTCGGGATGACCTTCGGTGACCGATTCGGATGAGAAGAGATAGCTGCGCAGGGCCATGGGCAATCTCCTTATAGCGCTGTTACCTGATCGATCAGGTTCAAACTGGGTATATTAACCACACCGGAAACGGCGCGTCAACACAAATCAACGCGCTCCGGCCGCGGCTCCCTGAGCATGTCTATCCGCCGCCAGGCTCCCGATCGAAATCGCAACCAGAAGACCACTCCGAGTACGATCACGTACACCAATCCCCAACACCAGGCAGCCACCAACCCAAGACCAAGCCGTTCGATGATTATGTACACCGGCGGCACGAATAGCACCCACGCGCATACAACCTGCATCCCCATTGCGAATCGTGTGTCACCCGCGCCTCTGAGCGCGCCAGAGAAGACGATAAAAAGCGTGTCAAAGAGGGTGTAAGCCGCGACGAGGCGCAGGATGACGGTCCCTCTTTCGACAATAAGGTCGAATTGAGCCGCGGTCTGGCCGTCTCCGCGGAAAAGCTCGAGAAAGAATGCGGGCACGGTCACAAACAGCGCAGCCGTAATGACCATGTATCCCAACGCGAGCCTGAGCGCGGAATAGACGCTCCGTTCCGCCAGAGACGGCCGCCCCCGACCGATGTACTTGCCCACGAGCGTAGCAGTCGCAATGGACATTCCCACCATCGGGAGGAACGACAACATCTCGATGCTCAACACAATGTTGGACACCGCCAGGTTGGTCTCTCCGAGCCGCCCGATGAGAAGGATAAACATCGTGAACGCGGCTACGTCCAGGCAAAACTGGACACCCGAGGGCACGCCAAACTTGAGCAGCATCACGAAAAGCTTGCGGTCTCGTCGGAATGCGCGGAGTGTCTCATATTGCTCCCGATTGCGGCGTGACAGAAAGAGCGTCGTCCATATCACCGCGGGAACGACCCCCGAAACCGCGGTGGCAATCCCCGCGCCGCGGATGCCCATAACGGGGAACCCGAACTTCCCGAAGATGAGCGTATAGGCCAACACAATGTTGACAGCGTTGCCGGCAACGTTGCCCCACATAACTACCGATGTGCGTCCTCTTCCCGAGAAAAAGGAGGAAAGGGCCGCATTCAGCGGCAGCATGCCTCCACCAAACATGAGGACGACGAAATAGTCTCGTTCCAATGCCGCAACAGCCGGCTCGTGCCCGCTCCAGGCGATGATCGCAATGCCCACCGGAATCATCGCAAGGATGAGCGGCAGTGCGCACGCCGAAAAGAATACTCCCTGCCAGACGGCCCGCGAGCATGCGGCCCGGTCGCCCGCGCCGTGATACTGCGCAACGATAGTATTCACGTACTGGGCGATCCCCACGAACAGGGAACAAATCGTGAAGTAGGTGATTCCTCCCGGGATAGCCGCGGCGACAGCCGTCGGACTGAACCAAGCAAGAAACATCCTGTCCACGAAGAGGTTAACAGTGAGCGCTCCGGTTGAGAGTATCAGCGGCACCGCTACGGTAAGCACTTCCCGGTATCCACCAGGATCGACAGGCTCGCCGGCGGATTCAGTGGGGCGCGTGAGCGAGCGTTCGTCGCCCGGCCGCTCCTGGTCGGCTTGTTTCGGTGTTGACATACTCACGGGGTGACGAGACCTAATCTCTCTTCAGTTTCCCGGCAGGATAGGAACGGATGGAATTGAGGTGCTGGAGGGCGCGAATCATGAATCAACTCCCATGGCTGACAAGCCACAACGAACGACGAGAATGGGATCAAATTCCGTCCATGGCTTCGCCCCGAATAGGCTGGTTGCCTTCCGGGAACATCGGTTCGGTGTAGGGGCGACCCGTGACGTTGTCTCATAACTCGTACAGAGAGCGCCATCGTAGCACGATAACCCCTCACCCTATCCCTCTCCCTGAGGGAGAGGGGACTGGAAATCCGCTCCACACGCCTCCCTCTCCCACTGGGAGAGGGCCGGGGTGAGGGTTGCAGAAGGGTGTTCCAGCCCTATTCGCGGCAGATACTATTCTTTCCGCGACTTTTGAGACAGTCTTCCGCGCGTGCTCCCTGATGCGGGCGACCCGCGGATCGCCCCTACGATCCCGTCCGCGGCCCGAACCTTCGCGTTCATGGGCGAACGATTCTCACACAAACCGTATCAAAAAATCTTCTTATTGAGAATCGACCGGACGGTTTGGATGGTGGACGTTTTCTTATCAGTGGTCGATTCGTTTGGGATCGACGGCTCTTCGTCCACTTCTTCAATGCCTTCCACGACGACGCTCTGGGTGAGGTCCTCCGGGTCCTGCTGCCTGGCAGCCGGACCCGTGGGTAGTTCGTTGATGGGGACGTCGACGCCGATCGAACTCATAGATATCAATACTTCCTCGCACGGGTGGGAAACCATTTTTTCGCCGCACGCTGGGCAGGTTTCGAAGGGCTCCGGGTGCGGGTGGCCGCATTGAGGGCAGATGCACAGAGTCGCCAGAAACTGGGATTCGCGCACCAAGTCTCGTTTGACGTTAATTTCCTTACGTCTTGCGAGGTCTTGCTGCGAAATGTATTTCTTCTGGAGCAGAGCCTTAATCAGGCTCACGTACGCCTGAGCGCTCAAGTCGTACTTGTGCATCAATTCCTGGTCGGTCTGGTCGGTACGCAAGTCCTGGAGGAACCGCTTCAGCGGAACCTTGCCACGCTTTTGCCCATTCGGGTCACTCATCTCATGCCTCAAAGGCGGCGATCACACTGCTCGACGTCTTTCGGTAGCGAACGCTCACGGCTGTTCGAGCCAGAGCGACTCACTCCTTCCGCGAGTGTCGGGACCAACAATTTCCGGGGCCTCGATGCATTGAGGTTATCCGGGGCCGGCATCCGCCGGAGATGCAGTGACGAGGATCAGTCTACCGGCAGGTGCCGGGCGCTGTCCCGGCTACTTGCTGAGGGACGTGTTGACCGCCTTCTTCAGCACGGGTGAGTATTTCCAGGTCACCACTCTTCGCGCATCCAGAATAAGCTCTTCACCGGTCTGAGGATTGCGACCCCGTCGGGAATGCTTGCCCTTAACGGTCCACTTCCCGAAGCCGGAGATCATGACGTCCTCACCGTTGATGAGCTTCGCCTTGACTATGTCCAGAAGCTTTTCGACGATTTCGGTAGCTTCACCCTTCATGAAACCGCAGTCGTCTGCGATCTTCTTGGCGATGTCAGCCTTTGTCAGCGTCATTTGCACCCTCCCAACATGGACTAAAACCAAAGAAAACTGGACAGGTTACCTATACCAGCCCGCGCGGAGAAACGCAATACATTTCTCAAGCTTCCGTAAAATCGGTCCCTCAGTTCCGCTCTTTCGCGTTCAACTCGCCTATCGCGTTCGCCAAAAGAAAACCCGGTCCCGGCCGTCCGTTCGCTTGTCAGAGGAAGCCATCTCACGTGCCTCAGAGAACAGGGCGATTTTCGGGCTGATGATCCTTCCTCGAATATGAGCCAAAATGGCTCGCTTGGGTGGCCCCGATGTTACACGTCGGGGTTGCGAAGCAACAAGAGGTGCTCGTTCCCGGTTCAAACGAAACAACCAAACGTGAACGACTATAGGGATTCTCGGAAGTTTTCACGGAATGGGATCGCACTGCTGGACAAGACAGCAGTGGCACCCAGCAGTCAATCCGTGATTACTTTCGAGAACCGATATAAGACCTCTTACGCCTTCGGCGCTCCGACGTATAACGTCGGACCCAACCGTCCGCGAAGACGCTCAGCACGCCTGTTTTCGGAAACTGGGAACCTTTGAGCCTCAACAACCATACAGATGCAATTACACCGGGGTCGCTTCCCGCCGAACACAGCGGCCTGATAGGTGGACGCCTTCGTATCCTTGCCGTTCCAGCGCGTTCCTAACCATGCCGGGGACGTCTGCAGGTCTGACGATCCAACGTATTCCCGTCTTCAGACCAAAGGTGTTGGCCGCGCGGAAGTAACGCCAGTATGGGCCCTGCAGCTTCAACAGATTGAAAACGAACCCTGCGGGCTTCGAAAAGATAAGGAGGCCCTCGTCGAACCCAAGGTAAATCTCCGGGCACTTGAGCGCCGCTTGCGTCATCTGGTCGATGGCCCGATCGATGTCCAATCCTTCCGAAAGGTACCACGTCGGCCGCAGCGGATCCGCCTGCGCGGGCACGAATCCCTCTCGCCGTGCGATTTCCCACAACTTTGTCCGCGGATACACGCGCACGCCAAGGAAGAAATGGGCGATATTGGTCACCGACCGCCCCCGACGAGGCAGGTGTTCCAATGCAAAATCGAGAGACTCCTGGAGCGTCTCGTTCGTTTCGCCGGGTCCGCCGATCATGAAATACCACCAGGCGGCAAACGGCCTTCGATTGATCGCCTCCGTAGCCCGCACAACGTCATCGCGCGTGAAGCTCTTCCGATAGTTGCGGATCATCATGTCCGACGCGGAGTCCGGCGTAATCATGAACGAGCGGAAACCCGCGCGCCACATGAGGTCCAGGTATTCGTCGTCCAAGTTGCGGGGGACCACCCCCATCGTGGTGAACTCCGCGTTCCACGGTCTGCGGATAATCTCCTCGAGAATCGCGACAGAGTGATCCACCGGGTCGTTAAAGGTGGAGTCAACAAACTCGAAGATTCGCGGTCGATATCGGAACAGGGCTTCTTCCACCTCATCTACCACGTCCACGGCCGATCTCAGCCGAAGGCGGCTCCCTTCCAGCGATTGATTGTACGTGCAGTAGATGCATCGCAGCCGGCAGCCCCGCTTGGACTGCACATTGTAGCTACTCCCGATCTTCTGGTACGGCCGAATATCCACCCACCTTCCTAGATCGGGGAAGCCGTTCCACGGTTTGTTCAATTCCGGGGCGGTCAACCGAAACTTGCCGTCAACCAGCATACCCACGCCGGGCAAGTCCACCGGCCGTTCACCTCGTTCGATAGCGGCAAGCAACCGAACGAAACACTCCTCGCCGTCGGACACTACGATGTAGTCTGCGCCGAGCAAACGCAGCACTTCTTCGGGCATGAGGCTCGCCGCCGACCCTCCTATAACCACTGGAGCGCTGGTGATCTTCCGTATCTGCTCTGTGAGTTTGGCGATGGGGGGGAGGTACCAAACGGGTCGGAGCATGTTCACATTGTCGATGTTGCGAACGGAAATCCCGATCACGTCGGGTTGGAAAGATCGAACAGCACGGGTCAGCTTGCGCTTGCCTCCAAGTGCCGCAAAACAGAGATCAACCATTGAGACGTCATGTCCGGCTGCTTCGGTGGCGGTCGCCACGTAGCAAAGACCAAGCGGAGGCGCTGCGAGAAGGTCATCCTTGATGTTGCTGTTCACGAGGAGGACGCGCATGATTTAGTACACCTTGTCGTAACAGCGGTCGCAGATTTCCAGGGTTTCGGTGGGACAGGCATCCTGCCTGTCACGGCTCTTGGAGTTCGAAGTCCAATCGACAGGCGAGACGCCTGTCCAACCATGGCCTAGCCCAAATGTGAGACCAACCATATGAAAGACGGTACTCAGCATTCTCCCAATATGCGCGGTGAGACCTCATTGGCTATGACGCCGCAATTACCAATACAGACAACCAGACCTCATCTTCTCTGAACGTACAGACGCGCAAAGGGTGCAATCGCACATAGGGAAATCGCTGCGCCGCGCGCTCTGAGAGACTGATCCTCAACATGAACCCTTTTGTCGAGTGACTCCAGTGGGTTACCTGCACCTCAAGCGGGTCCACCAGCCAAAACCCGCAGGCAAGCGCTTTCACCGCTGCCTCTTTGGCGCTCCATACTGCGGCAGCCGTGTCTGCAACGTCATTGTCGAGCGACATGACTGCCGCGTCAAGTTCCTCGGCCGAAAACGCGCGGTGAAAGGGATAGTCCCCGCTGAATTCGCTCCCACAAGCCGCGTCGATCCCGACGGCGCAATTGCTTGTCGCCAGAGCCGCCCACGTCTTCAATCCGCAGTGCGTAAACGACACAGCCGGTCCCGGTCGGTCTCCCAAGAACAGAATCGGCTTCCCAAACTTGTCCGCGCTGAGTCGTATCTCTTCATAAAAAGACCGCGTTTCCGACGGGAGGTTCCCATCGGGGAAAACTTCCCCTTCGCCGCGCAGCAACAGCGTGCGGACGAGGGCCTCCTTTGCAGCGCGGCAATCATCCGGCCCAGAGGAGCGGCGGACACACGATGCCATTATGTACGGGACCGCATTGCTTCCCTTCGGCGGCGCAGGCATTCCCGCGTCCACGTAATCTCCTATGTAGGACTCAGTTACGCGGCAAACTATCATAGTATCATGCTGTTCCCGGTGCGGAAAGGCTGAGTAGGGGCGGGGTTTATCCCCGCCCGCCTCGATAGGCCTGTGATAACGGGCGGGGATAAACCCCGCCCCTACAGTCCATTGCGCCACGCCTAGAACCGGTCTGGGAATTCTGAGACAGTCTCAGCAGTGGCACCTATCAACAAAACCCCGATTACGGCAGCGAAATTACACCAACAAACGGGTTCGTCGCCGAACTTGCGCCATCGAGCATCAACTACACCATCTCTTACGCTGCAAACCATCTCAGGATCATGTCACGCACATACACGATAACGTCGCCCTTATCGTCCGAGGCCCTCAAGTCCCAAATGACGCCCTTGTCGTCTTGAACTTTCAGGCGTCCCTCGATGGTTATCTCCTGCCCGTCGGTGCACGTTCGATAGAAGGTCAGCTCGCCGAGGCGGTAGGGAATGATCAGGCGCTCCTCGTCCTTGTCCCTCATGAACAGGTAGAAGTTGGACATTTGCATGAGGGCTTCCAGGACGTACGGAGGATTCTGGTAACGTGTCCGGAGCGGAGCGCCGAAATCTTCGGTCTCCCGGTATATCGTTCTGCCGCGGATCGCGCCTTCACACGTGCCGTCCAGTTCGTGGAGCACAGCGTATCTACCCTTCAACCTTGATCGCCGATCATATTTTTCCAGGATCTCGGGCCGGTACATCGGCCGCGTTTCCATCTCATCGACCTTCACAGGGAAGCCGGGGAACTCGGACGGGGGTTGTGGCCGCCGCACGCCCATCGCCACGGTGCCTTTGTAGTTCGTGAACATCTTGTCGAGCACTTGTCCGGACGGAGAAATCTCCTTCGTCGCGAGGGACACGTGAGAGAGGACCTCGCCGTCCCGTGACTCCGCCCGTGTACACCTGATAATCGACGACCGCTCCAGGTTCGGCGGACAGTCGATTATGTCGAGGAATTCGGTATCGCGGATGCCGGAAACCTCAAGATGCGGATTGAGGATCTTTGCCGCTTCCTGGAAGGTCTCCAGAGCCATGATTGCGGAGACGATCGGGTTCTTCAGGAAGTCGAACGGCTTGTGATCAAGTATCCAGGGGTCCTTTTCCCGTGAAAAGACACGCGTTGCCGTCATCTCGCCCTTTGCGAGGTCAAGGTGCTTCACGGAGTCGATCATGGGGAAATTCGGACCCTCGAACCTCACCGTGCACACGTCGATGCTGTCGTCAGCAGGTTCAGCTTCATCTTGGTCGAGCAGGATCGTCTTTACGTCGGGCAGCGACCGCATGAAAAGCACCCATGTATCTTCGGGAGGGGCGACGAAAAGCTCTCGCACAAATAGGCCGGCAAGCTCGTCCGCGTGCACGTAATCCGCGTTCATACGTTTCATGAGCGCGCGAATTTCAGCATTCTCGGCCATTCCGGCCCCTTCGATAGGCGGAAGCATAAGGGCCTTGCACGTCAGCCCATGATCGATCGACCGAAGGTGCTGCATCAACGCTGACATTGTCCTGTTGCCGCACGAGTAGTTTACCTGTCCGGGGTTGCCCTGGATCGCCGCTGCAGAAGACAGGCAGACGAAGAACCTTAGCCCCGCGTCTTTCGCCGCAGCGTAAAGGTTCCACGCACCGAGAAACTTCGCGTCCACCACGGAAGAGAATGCTTCCAGGTCCATCTGTTTGAAGAAACTGTCCTTGATTACTCCCGCGCCGTGGACGATCCCCGTTATCTTTCCGAAGCGCTTGGTGACTTCCTTGACCACTGCGGCCATGCGCTTCGGGTCGGTGACGTCGCAGCTGTAGTAAGCAGCGTCGATGCCTTCCGATCGGACAGCCTCCACGTTGCGAATTACCTCGAGTGCGCGGGCTACCTTGGCAACTTCGTTATCCAGTCGGTCTGCAGGTAGATCGGGCTTGGCTTCCTTGACCACTGCCGCGAGCGCTTCACGAGAATCGATTTCTTCAGCGATAAGCCGGCGGAAATCAATGTCCGGGTCCAAGCGCGTTCTTCCGAGGAAAACCATCTTGCAGCCAAAGGGTATGAGGCTTCGGGCCAGCGTGTACGTGATGCCGTACGCGCCTCCGGAAAAGACCACCACGTCTTCTGGCCCGATGGCAAACTGCCGCTTGTCCTCGAAGACCGACGGCACCACGCGCCCCTCGTAGCCGAAGGCCTCTCCGTCGCGATACTCGACTTCGATCACCTTCTGGCTGCGGTCGAGCGCTCCGCGGATTGCGACACGCGGGTCGGTCTTCTCATCGAGACGCACCGCACGAAACTGCACGGAGGAGAACTCGTGCGTGAGGCTGAGAAACATCCCGAGGAGCCCCTGTGCCAGCACGTGGGAGCGCGCGGCCGGTTGGCTGGTCTTTTGCACCAGCAGGACGAACTTCTTGGCCGGTGATTCCACGAACACCTTGAGTAGCTCGAAAAAGCCTTGCAGGAGACTCGAAATCTGCGCAGCGTCCGTTAAGCTGTCTTCCAGCTGCTGGTCGACCAAAATAACCAGGCCCGCCAAGGAATCCTGTTCCCGAAGGAATTGGGCCGCCTTTGCCGCTCCGTCCCGAGTGCGCAGATCGCACGCGGCCTCTTCGCCGTTCCCCGCTGAATCCAGGAACGTCAGGGGGATCGGAGGCACACCGTAATCCCTACGGAACGTGTCTGCCGTCTCCTTGGTCAGGTTGGTGCCCGACGTTGCGGACAGCACCACCACAGAGTCCATGGTGTCGACGTCTACCGGGTGGAAAGACTCGGACTTGAGCGGCGTCTCAGCGAAAACGAGTCGCTTGATACTCTTCTTCTCGACTTCGCCCTCGGTTTCGACACTGGGCGCGAGTTCGGCCGCAACCGCTGCGGATGCCGACGCTCCCGGCGCCGGGCCGATTTCCTTGTTCATCCTCGCGGCCACTTCGACGATCTTCTCGGAAATATCCTTGATGGTGCGCACGTCCATGAAGTCTTCGAGCTCGATCTTTATGCCGAACCGACCTTCGAGGGCATCCATAATTACCGGAAGGCGGCTCGACCGTATGGCGAGGTCTTCTCGAAGGTCCATGCCCGCGTCGATCTCGTCCCGTTCGTACCCTGTGGCATCCATAATTAGGCGGATAACCGTTTCCGTGACATCCGACGTCTCGAGATCCCCAGGCTGCTGGACAGGCGCTTCCGCCACAGCCGCACCGGGTTGCGCCTGTCGTGCCGCGGTCGAGGCTACCGCCGCGGGCTGCGCGGCAGCCGAGCGGACCGTTAACGGCGCGGCTGCCGGCGCTATTTGTTGAAGGAGACGACCGAGGTCGTCTTCGGAGAAGTTTGGATTGTGCTCACGGCGGATTGCTGCGAGGAGCGTCGGCTTTAAGAATCGCCCGAAGCTCTCGACCACAAACGCGTTGATTTCGCGTTGTACGAGCCATTGGAGCGGATCGTGGCCCGCGACGGGTCGAACGGCGGAGACGGGCGCCGGCGCTCCCGCCGCCAAAGCCGGAGCCGTGCTGCTGACCTTACTCACCTGCGGGAAGCTCACGAACCGGGTTTCGAATTCAGGCTTGAGATGTCCTTTCGCATATAGCTGAGCCATGGCCGTGCGGAACATCAGGCTCTCAGCCGACGGCAAACATGTCTGGAGGCACTCTGCATCGTCGAAGATATCGGCGATCATGTTGCTGAGGATGTCCCTCGGGCCCACCTCGACGAACAGCTTCACACCGAAATCCTTCGCGAGCGTCTGGACGTTGGGCATCCAGTGGACGGGCGACTCCAGGTGGGCCATGAGTATCTTTTTGATCTGCGCGGGATCCGGAGGGAACGGTTCGCAAGTGGTGTTCGACACCACCGGGATTTGGGGCGCATGGAATTCAACAGTCGCAACGAATTCCTCGAGCTCGTCGTGGATGCACCGCATAATCGGCGAGTGAAACGCCATGCTCACCCTGAGGAGGGTCCTGCGATAGCCCTGCTTCTTCAGCTCCTCGCCGAACTCCTTCACCACGTCGCCGTTGCCGCCGAGAACCACCTGTTTCGGCGAGTTGATGTTGGTGATGTGGATGTCGTCCCGGTCCTTGAGCAGCTCTTTGAGGTGTTCCAAGGGAGCGTCCACGGCCATCATGACGCCGGGATCAACGTGTATGGTGCAGGCTTTGTCCATGCAAACGGCCCGCATGTTCACGATGCGGAATCCGTCTTCGAACGAGTACACTCCAGCGAGGCAGAGTGCGGTAAGCTCGCCCAGGCTATGGCCCGCCAGAGCGGTGGGCTTTATCCCGAGCGACACCAGGTACTGCACCATCGCGTATTCCATGGTGAACAGCGCGGGCTGCTGCCAACGCGTTTTCTGGAGGTCCTCCTCACGGTCGTAGAACATCAGATGGAGTATGTCGAAATCCGCCACCGCGGCCGCACGGTCCATCCAGTGTTTGATCACGGGGAACTTCTCGTACAGCTCATGAGACATCCCCGCATAGTGGGAGCCCTGACCGGGAAAGACAAACGCGAGCCGAGGCGGCGGTCCATCCTCTTTGCCCAAGTAAATTCCCTGTCGGGCCAGGGCACGGAGGCGCTTGGGAGCAACCTGGCCGTCGCCCAACGGTTCCGCTGCAGCAATCAACCCGGTTGCGTCCTTTTCCGTGTCCGCGACAACTCCAACGCGGTAGCGGTTGCCGCCGATCTCGCTCGACATGAGGTAAAGTCCCTCTACGAACTCCGTTTGACCGGTCGGCTCTTCGACACGTGCCGGCTCCGCGACGTACATCTCGCGGGTCGCCGGCTCGGGCGCAGATACGAGCACCGTGTCATTTGCGTCGAGGGCCTCCTCGATCTGGAGCACGTAGTTTGAGCCGCCGAAACCAAAAGCATTCACCTGGAATCGTCTCGGGTCGCCGTTTCGCCTCGGCCACTCCGCCGGCGAGGGCAGTACGCAGAAGCCGTGATCCTGAAGCGTCACGTCCGGGTCGGGCTTCTCGTAGTTGAGCGTGGGCGGGAAAATCCCGTCCTTCATCGCCATGACGCCGCGAATGAGGCTGTTCACGCCCGACGCTCCCAGCGTGTGACCGATCTGGGACTTGAACGAGGTAAGGACCGTCAGTTTCCCGGAATCGTCGAAGAATTTGCTCAGGGCGTGTACTTCTTCCACATCGCCCTGCATGGTGCTTGTCGCGTGGCATTCGATCATATCCACGGCTTCAGGGCCGTACGGCGCGTCCCCGAAAGCTGCGGCGATCGCCAGCTCTTGGGTTATTCGCGAGGATTCGACCATCCCCAGATGGTTATTGCTTGCGCCCATCGCGGTGATGTACCCGTGGATAGGCGCATTACGACGCCGTGCGATCGATTCCCGCTCGATGACGATCACGCCGCCGCCTTCGCCCAAAACCATGCCGTCACGGTCAGCGTCGAAGGGACGGCTGCGTGCGTAGGGCGGCCGCTCCACGCCGGACAGGCCCGCGAGAGCGCCCAGCGCCGAGAACTCGAGGAAATGAATCGGCGTAAGATATTCCTCCGATCCTCCGATCACCGCCGCGTCGATGATCCCGTTACGGATCATCTGGTACGCACTGTACAGTGCCACAAGCGCGGTGGCGCATGCCGCGGACACCGAAAAGCTCGGCCCCATGAATCCGTGCTTGTTGCAGATGAACCCGCCGGCCGAGCAGTTAAGCCTCCCGAGGAGCGTGGTGTCGTCAATGCGCAGTTTGCCCGCGGTGACCTCCTCCTCGATTGAGGCTTCCGCCTCCGGCGTCAGTGAGACAACTCGCTTGACTGCGGCAACAATGTCCTTGGCAGACCCGCGAATGATCACGTCCGAAAGCGTTGCCGCGGCTTCACCGGAGTTTTGGGAAATGATCACGCCGATTCGTTCCCGCAGCACGTCCGAATCGAGGATGCCCGATCGTTCGAGCGCCTGCTTGGCAAGCCACATCGTGATCTTGGTGGACGAGGTCATGGTGCGGAAATCCTGGGGCGCCATGCCGATGTCCTTGCGGGACACATCCACGTTCATGAACGCACCGACGCTGCAGTAAGTCTTGTCGGCCATGCGGGGACGAGGATGGAAATAGAGCGAATGGTCCCACTTCGATATCGGGACCTCGATGATGCCGGTCCGCGATCCGACGCTCGCGGCCCACACCTCTTCCGGGCTGTTGCCCAGCGAGTTCACAATCGCCATACCGGTGATGGCGATCCGCTCCTTAGCTCCGCCCCTGGCAGCGGGTTGAGACACCGCGATGCGTGAAGGTTCCGCCCGTTCGAGATCGACGCCCGAGACGCGCGGTCTCGCTGTTTTGCGAATGGGGCCGAGATACGGCAAGCCCTCGGCGAAAGCGCCTTGCGCAAGTTCCGTGTGAAAATCCGCCACGGAACGCACTTCACGGAGCATTCCCGCGCACGCACCGCTCATGAACTGACCTTCGTTGAGGTACGAATCCGGGTCCAGCGGACGGCCGCCGGGACGGTCCAGGCCTCGCGCGGCCACGAAGAGGCTTCCCGCGCAAAGAGTCTCGATCTTGCGGCGGAAAGAGGATTCATCTTCGCTGCCTGCGCTGAAATCTCGTTCGAGTGCACACACAGCGTCGATCTTCTTTGTCTTGAGCGATCTCACGCGCAGACCGGTACCTTCGCCGGTAATCACGGTGCTCCCCGGCGCGGATTCGAGGATCATCTGCTGATACATTTCAGGGATTGCGCCGGTTTCGGTGATCTCACGGGTTGCGAGGTACGAAGTCCCCATCTGAACAGCGTCTGCTCCGAGCATCGCGGCCATCAACGAGGTTTCCCGGTTCCAGACGCCTCCTGCAAGGATGATCCGCCGGCCTGCGAAGAGGTCAGGGTTTTGCCGCTTGGCTTCCAGAACGATCTGCGCCAGGGTGAGCGTCGTATGTTCGCCCACGTGGCCGCCCGCCTCATTTCCCTCGCAGATGACCCAGCGAACGCCTGCTTCGAAAGCCATCTTCAGGAGTTCTTCGTTGGGCGCGATATAGATCACCTCAATACCGCTCTGGAGCAGTTCCTTCGCGTGAGAAGGCTCACCCGCGGCAATCACCGCGAAGCGCGGCCGGGTCGCGCGGATCCACGCAAGTTGCGCGTCGCGATTGGGGTTTTCCATGAGGGTGATAACGTTCACCGCGTACGGTCTGTCGCCCATAACCTCCGGCAGCCTGCCGAGCCTCTCCGTGAGGATGTCGCCTGTCATCAGGCCGAGGGCGATCGTGGGAACGCCGCCCGAGTCAGCCACCGCGCGTGCAAATTCGGGAACGTCGGTGATCCACGACATAGCGCCCTGGACAAAAGGAAATCGGGCGCCCAGCTCTTGAGCGGTTTCGCTCTCGGCAAAGGCGAGCGCCTTGTCACTCGCGGCCGCGCACAGCGCTTCCACTTCGGTGAGGAATCGATCGACGGCAGTCTCGGTGCTCGAACCGAACCGGGTTACGAACGAGTGAGCAAACGCTGCTTCGACACCAATCGGGATCAGTTCCTCGCGGCCGAATCCGCTGGCCAAAGGTTCGACTACTTCTTTGACGATCTTGCCCGCGAAAAATCTACGTTGTTCGTCTCTAATTTCTTCGCCGCACAGCGAGCCTGCGAACTGGCGCAGTTCCTTGACCGCGCGCGAGTTCCCTTTGTTAAAAAGGCGGCACGGCACCCCGAGATTCAGGCCGGTGAGGTCGGTATGCTGCGGGCGGATCTTTGCGATCTTGCCGCGCAGGTCGTCGCCGATCGCGACGAGGTCTGTAAGCCAGTGGAGGCTCTCGAATACGATGCCCTTCGCTCCAGCCGCGAGAAAAGCCGCGGCTGCCTCGGGCGTGCCGACACCGCCCCACACGAAGAGGCCCCGTTGAGCGTCCGGCGGTGCGGTCAGGCTTCGTGCAGCGGAATACAGCGTGAAGATGGTCTCGGAACTCACGAACCCCGCCGCTTCGCAGCCTTTAAGGGCCATATTCTTGATTTGGGGGTACTTTTCCACGATGCTCGCGACCAGCGCGAAATCGCCGACCACGGGAATGCAGACGAACTCCTCGCACAATTCGGCAATACGTTCGAGGCGCCGGGCGGGATCGCCTTCCAGGACCGCGTGGTGCAGCTCAACCCACACTCGGCGGATACCGGTTTCACGGAGAAGGTCTTTCAGCGAAGCATCTGCCAGTCCATCGACAGAGATCTTCAGATCTGCGACATCGCCTGCCGCGTCTGCCTGCAAGAGCGCTAGGCCCGCAGACTCCAAGTCCTGCCCGGACAGATCGAAGATCGCTCTGGTCCGAGTGCGGCGGGCTGCGTCGACGACGGAAGAGGTAATTTCCGCAGGCCGCCAAACAAAGGCGATGATAGGCGTTTCGTGGTCAACCGACATGTCATGTACCTCAACTCAAGCAATCAGTCTCACTTTTCGTCATTGTTCACCCGGCCCGCGCGAGATTCTTACTCAATGGACCGCTCGTCTTCGGACCTCCCGCTCCTTCCGGGGAGACGACAAAGGAGGACGAGCTGCCGCGTTCTGCGCGCTTGCCTTTCAGGCGAACAATTCTGCAATCTTTTACTATAGCATAATCTATCCGCCGCGTGAGCCCAAAAAACACCAGTGCCGCTGCTGGAGCGCCTTATCTTCATTTCCCTTGCAAAGGACCATTCTGCGGTATAATGGTCGGTGATTGCGGCCGAAGGAATTAACTGTTCTGCTTCGGTCGTCCGGGTTGCCACACCCAATAATTGTGCGAGGATACGCCATGCACCCGCCTATGAAAGTATTGCTCACCGGTGGTACCGGTTTTCTCGGAGAGTACCTGTTGGCCGAACTGCTCGAACGAGGCCACAGCGTCTGGGCTTTGTACCGCAATGAATCGAAGAAGCTCGACACGATCCGATTCCTCAGCAGTCTTGGACTGCCCCGCAGCGCCGAAACCTTGCACTGGTGCCGCGGAGATCTCCTTCAGGCAGATTCCCAGTGGGACGATTGGTGCAAGCAAAACGAAGGACTCGAGCAGGTTGACACGCTCCTCCATAGTGCCGCTTCAACCAAGTTCCATCTGGACGAATCAGGGGAGCCGCTCAAAACCAACCTCGGAGGCTGCAAGGCTCTGCTGGAGTTGGTTGAAAAAAAACCCATGCAGGCCCACCTCATCAGCACGGCCTTTGTGTGCGGATTAATCAAGGGTGAGACCGTGTACGAGGTGAACCATGCGCGGGGCGATTTCCTCAATGTTTATGAGGAAACCAAGTGGGAAGCCGAGCAAATGTGGGAGGGCAAGGCGACCATTCTCAGGCCCAGCGTCATCATCGGGCATTCCGAAACGGGGCGCTGTACGTCATTTACCGGATGGTACGTTATTCTCCAGGCAACGCAACTTCTAGGCCGCTTGCTTGGCGATGGGCCGGGGAGCAACCGGCATAACCTCGGCCTGAGCTGTCCAGCAAAGCCTGACGGCACCCTGAACCTCATACCGGTGGATTACGTCGCCAAAGCCGCAATCAGGATCATCGAAGATCCTGCCAATCACAACAAGATTTTTCACCTCACCCATCCCGAGCCGCCGACGCACGAATGGACGCTTGAACTCATCTCTCGGAAATTCGACATCGGCGGGATCACCTTCGCCGGCTGGGACGCGCCCTTCACGCAACCCCGGAACAAGGCGGAACGAATGACGTGGCGGCACATGCAGTCGATCCTTTTCTACTTCTCGAACGAACCGATATTCGATCGAACAAACACCGATCGAGCCACCCCGGATCTGCCGGTGCCGCGTATCACGAACGATGTGGCGGACAGGCTCGTCGCGTACGCGATCGACAGAGACTGGGGCCACGCCCCGCAGTAGAGTGCGCATCGAAGAGCCGGTAGCCCTTTACCCTTTCGAAAGCACATTGGTACAAGACCATTGATGGAGATTATGGACATTGAGACCAAGGGCTGTAATTCACGAAGCTGAAGAAGGCGGGTACTGGGCGGAGATCCCGTCTATTCCAGGATGTGCCACACAGGGCAATACGATGGAGGAGTTGGTCCGAAATATCCGCGAGGCCGCTGAGGGCTGCTTGTCGGTCCCCGTCGAAACGGCCGGTAGTATCGGCCGCTGATGAAATCCACGAAGGCAGAAAGAGCCGCGCTTCTCGTCGCGGTGGCAGGATCGTTCGTCACCCCGTTCATGGCTTCCTCGATCAATGTAGCCCTGCCGTCCATCGGAAGGGAATTCCACATCGACGCGATGCTGTTGAGCTGGGTGGCCGCAGCGTTTATTCTCACGTCCTCCTCCCTGCTGGTGCCCCTGGGGCGGCTGTCCGACATCGTTGGCAGGAAGAAGATTTATGCACAAGGCATGATCGTCTTTGCCATCTCCTCCGCGTTCGGCGCGTGCGCGTGGTCCGGCGAGGTGTTGATTGCGTGTCGTGTAGGGCAAGGCGTCGGCGCTGCCATGACCTTTGCCACGGGCATGGCCATCATCACGTCGGTATTCCCTCCAGAGCGCCGCGGTCAAGCATTGGGCATCACTGTGGCGTGCGTGTATGTGAGCCTGTCGGTCGGCCCCTTTCTCGGAGGGGTGATCACTGAACACATTTCGTGGCGAGGTATCTTTGCAGTCGTTGTTCCACCGGCCGCTTTCGTGGTGTGGCTCGTTTACGCAATGCTGGAAGGCGAATGGGCTGAAGCGAAGGGAGAAGAGTTCGATTGGCTCGGATCCGTGGTGTACACGGTGTCCCTGGTGAGCTTCATGTATGGGCTCTCAAAGGCGCCCGCGGTGGAATCGCTGGGTTTCCTCGCCGCAGGACTCATCGGCGCAGGCGTGTTCGTCAAGAGAGAGTCTTCGGCCGCGTTTCCGGTCCTCGACTTGGGCCTTTTCAGGACGAACCGCGTGTTCGCGCTGTCATGCCTGGCCGCACTGTTGAATTATGCCTCCACCTTTGCGGTGACCTTCCTCATGAGCCTCTACTTGCAGGATGTGAAGGGACTGAGTGCTCAGGTAGCCGGAACCGTGCTGATCACTCAACCCGCGTTCATGGCTGCATTGTCACCCCTGGCCGGCCGACTCTCGGACAGGATAGAGCCACGCATTGTTTCGTCTTTAGGGATGTTCGTAACTATGGTCGGCTTGGGGCTCTTGACGAGACTGCGCGCGGACACGGATCTCCTGTCCGTCGTAGTCAATCTGGGCGTGCTGGGGTTCGGGTTTGCGCTCTTCTCGTCACCCAACATGAATGCAATCATGGGGTCGGTCGACCGGCGGTATTACGGCATCGCCTCAGGCCTGACCGCGACAATGCGCCAACTGGGAATGATGTTCAGCATGGGGATTGCGCTCGTGCTGTTCGCTGTGTTCATCGGCAGGGTAAAGATCTCGCCCGAGGTTCAAGGACCGTTCATGGACGCTGTTCGGGCGGCGTTCGGCGTGTTCGCTGCGTTGTGCCTCGTCGGCATCTTTGCGTCGCTGGCCCGAGGCCGCTTGCATACGAATTCCAATGGCTAACAAGCCACAACGAAGCATGAAAATGGCATAGTAGCGGCCGGCATCTTGCCGGTCGTACTCCAATTTCATACAAATGCGCTGTGAAAAACGATAAGAGCCCGGCATCACTGCCGAGCCCTAGCGGTTATATCCGTTCTCGAAAGTAATCACAAATTGACTTCTGGGTGCCACTGCTGGCTTGTCCAGCAGTGCGATCCCATCCAGCGAAAACTTTCGAGAATCCCTGTAACTGATTTGCGAAAAGCCGTCTGCGACAAAGCCGGCGGCTAACAGTTCTTAGGGAGCGTGCACTATAGTCGGAGACCACTATTGTGGATCACTCATGCTTACACGATCTACGTATTCAGTTTCCTCTGAAATCTCTCGTGATGCGGATTCAAGCATCCGTCCGAGAAGTGCGCTCGCACGCCGGTCACGAATTTGAGAATCAGGTCTCCGACGTCGGGTCTCCACTCAACGTGAGTTTGAGGATTTACCAATTCTAATTGACGCTACCACCGGTACCCGTAGTATACCCTGCCAGGATATGCTTTATACGGGTAGCCGTAACGGACGTATCCTCCCGGCCAGGTCACGTAACCGCGCGGTGAGGCATAACTATAACCCCAGCCGTAGCTGGGGTAGACGTAGCTATAGCCCCAGCCAGGCGCATACCACCGATGAGCCTGTGTATCGGTCGGTATGGCGGCGGTCAAGGCCAGAATGGATAGAAGCAGCGTTAGAGCGATTAGGGTCTTTCTCATCATCTGCCTCCCTGTCTTGGTTGGGAGAACAATATTCCCGCCAACCATTTATATAGAAAATAGTGTCTGAAAGGCCGAAGTCAAGGCAATGTGGCCGAGGCGCGGCTTCTGTAGCCATCACTGGAGGATGAAGTGTAATCGTTGAGTTACGCGAGGAAATCGGCTCGCAAGAAAGAAGTGGATCAATCACCGCAGAGATCGCGGAGATCGCTGAGTGTAGAGGCGCACGGCCGAGACTGTCTCAAAACCCACAGAATGGATGGAACCATAGCACGATTACCCCTCACCCTAACCCTCTCCCAGAGGGAGATGGGACCGGAAACTAGCTCCGCAAGCCCCCTCTCCCCATGGGAGAGGGCCGGGGTGAGGGTTACAAACACGCATTCAAGGTTCAGTCGTGTTACGGTTTCTAACGGGCTGCTTTCCTATTTCATGGAAGTAATATGCGAAAATTCCTCTCGCATCTCCCTTCTGCGTTCATCATGCAGCGATCGACGGAAGGCTCCATTTCAAAGGGGATCCCCAGTCCTTTCAGCCATCCTTTGACCCGTTCGAAGATGCCGCACTGGTATTCATCGATCAGCCCCATTTGTTTCATGCCCTTGAAAGCGAAACATTGATTCTCCTTCCAGGTCCACCGGAACACGCCCCTTTCGGGAAAACTCACAGAAAAGGCCATGAAGTCGGGCTTGATGATATCTAGCCCCGCTTCCAGTATGGCTTTTACATCCTCAAACGTATCCTTCTTATCCATCCCGAACAACTCCGCAATTCTCCTGATTTCGATCATTCCCATGGAAAGACAGGCAGCCTTGTTGATTTCATTAGCCTTTTCAATACCGACTTTTTCAACGCAAGTTTTCATCCACATAGCGTCATGGGTCATCCAGTTTTTACTCAGCAATTCCCTGAGTTCACGCTTGCCGATTGCTTCAACGGTGTTTTTCATAAGGCCTCCATCATGAAATTGATTCGTATTCTGGCCTATTTTAACGCCTATGCCCCTACCGTTTGGCTCCTATAGCCAAGCGCAGCAGGCGCACCCACAGGCTCCACCGAGTGGACGCGGCCGATGATGGAACCAGTACGCGTTCGGCTCGGTCGAGGGCGTCCTCAAGCAACGCGTCATGAAGCGGGCGGATGATGGCAAACCAATGGAGCCATGTACCGAGACCGCACTTAGCCTCCAGGACGTGTCGAAGAGTGACCTGCTCGCCGACCGGCACAGCCTCGAAATAGTGCTGCCCGTCGAATCCGGCTGCCAGCCCGGAATTGTCGAAGCTGAAGGTGACCTTGAGCCCTGGGCAATATTCCGAAACTCTGTAACGAACGGGTCCGTGGCCGCCCACTGCGCCGACGCGCAGCGGCGCGTCCAGTTTCATCGGCGGCCATCGGTCTCCGGGCCACAACCGGTCATTCGGGCCCGAGAGGCTATCAAGCAGCCCGGCGACCGCCTCGGTCGATCCGGACATCGTGCGCTCGTGAACATTACGGATTCTCATGGGTAGCCCCCAAGTATGCTGTTGTAGGCGGTCGATACAAGATCGTCCAACTCGACCGGCGGCGTTTCGCCCGCCCGCAAACTCCTCCTAACCGCAGCATGTGGCACGTCGATGAGTGCAAAGACGGTTCGGAGCAGCGTTTCGTTGGCGACTCGGCCGAACAGGTGTCGCGTGAACTCCACAATCGCTCGGTCCATCTCACGAGCGAGAGTCGTAGCGAGGCTTTGGATCTCCTCAGGCCAGGGGCCTGACACGAGCTCTTCTCGGCGGTAGAGCAGCAAGAGCCTGCCTTCTTTCGGATGAGCCCTCGCCCACCGGAGCGTGTAAAGAGCCGCTCCCAGGCCATCCTTGCGCGAAAGGGCGTCGATAAAGCCTTGCTGGAAAGACTGCACGGTGCGCAACCAGACTTTCGCGAGGAGGACGTCCCTCGATGCAAAACGGTGATACACCGAGCCCACGGGAGCGCGAAGCTTGCCCGCGACCGCGGCGATCGTCACCGCTGGCGGCCCGTGCTCGGCCACGAGTTCGATAGCGGCATCGACAAACTGATCTGCCGAGTATTTGGCGGTTCGTCCCATTAGGATGATGATACTAGAACATCAATTCTAATATGTCAAGGCATTCTTGTACAAGGTGAGAGGGTGCGAACTGGAGTTGTGAAGCGTATTCCTCAAAGGAATCCTCTCAGTTTCCTGCGAGTGGCGCGATCAACCGTGCCATTGCAGTAGATGTTAGACCGAAATCTGCACCCTCACGGAACTGAGTAGACACGTAATCGTTAAGTTATTCACGGCGAGGAGCAACAGCCTGTCGAAGTCAGGGAACGACCACCATATTCTGAGGGTGGCTCCGACGTTATACGTCGGAGCGCCGAAGGCGTAAGAGGTCTTGATCGCTCCTCATGAGACCTTTCTCATGCGAGAAAGGACATGGACCTCTTGTTGCTGCGCAACCCCGACGTGTAACGTCGGGGCTACCCTGCGTTCTTTCCACAGATGTGGGACATTCTGCTCGTACGCCGCCCAGAGATTGTTCGACCCGCTGGAAATGAGGCCTCAACAATATGAGTTCCGGAACCGCCCCACGGGACTAAGCAGATGCGTGCGAAAATTCTTGCCCCTCGTGAGCCTTTCTGCTACCGTCCATAGCGTGTAATTTTGTTTTATGATTCGGGGGTGATTTGATGAGGAGGCTCGTCCTACTCTTTGTTGTTGCAGCGCTTATTCTGCCGGTCTGCCACGCGGTTGCCGGGGGTACGCCCCCGCCCGCTCAATACCCTCCGCTCGACTACACGCTCATGGCGTTCAAAGAACAGGGTGTCTGGTATTTCCCGTGCGTGGCGCCGATGTATCCCGTTCGCATTCCGCCTCATTATCTGACATTTGGGCCGCCTCCTCCGCCGTGCCCGCCCCCTCCAATGTGCTTGCCGCCGGCGCCGCCGTGTCCGGCTCCCATTAAGAAAGTGCGCTAAGCCGCGGCTTTTTCGGGTGATTTTCGTTGACCTGTTTGTGCGATTTGGGTTATGATAAGGCCGCAGATTAGAGTGCGCGGAAGCGAGCAATGAAGATAAAAATCCTGATCGGCATCATTATCCTCATGATGGCCACGCCGGCCGTCTCGCACGGGTTCGGCCTGCTCCGGTACATTTTCGACGGAGTCTATAACCAGCTCGGGCTGGATCGGGGGCCGATCCCGAAGGTGGTGCCCCCACCCGTGTACCCGGGGCATCCTCCCACGAACCTTCCTGAAGTGCGGCACAGCCCGTACCCGCGGTTCCATATTCAGGCCGAGGGCTTCTGACAGCTGTTCCCACACATGAGGCCGGACAACCAATGCAGAAAAGATAAGAAGTTGCGGGATGTTCTTGACTTCATCTCCAATGTATGTCATCAAGGACATCTAGAGGTCCGGAATGAGGAAAGGTTCGGCCTAACGTGAGAAGAGCTTTCCGCCCATTCGCCCGTCCCGCTTGGACGATCTTCCTTCTGGGTGTCCTTGGAATCCTCTTGTCCGCGTCCCCCGCGTCTTCCCAGATGTATTCCAACTTCTTCAATCGGTTCTCGCCGTTTCTGACGTGGCCCCCAGTGCAGGGGGAGTTCACTCTTACCCCCACATACATGCGAGTCGTTTCAGGCAAGCAGACAATTCCGAGTTTGGGGATCTCGTGGAACTTGCGGGACGATTTCGCTATGAAGGATCCGAGATTCTTCCTCGACGCCATGTTCCGATTCCAGATAGGGCGTCTGTCACTCCGCGCCCACGTAAACACGCGAGAATTCATTGGAACGAAGAAGTTCCAGGACAACCCGTCCGGTCAGACGGGCGTGGCGCGCTTCGACTACTCGGGGTACCGGGTGGGTGGCGACATCGACATACTGATGTTCGGCAATTCTCGCATCGGCGGGAACTTGGACTACGATATGTACACACCGAGCTTTAGTGAGTCGATCCAGACACTGGGAGGAAAGAAACTCGTTGGAGGCGGGCCCATCACTATCGGCGCGCACGCGGTGCTCAGGCCGATCCCGAAGTTCTACGGCTTTTCCGCTTTGTTTGAAGCCAGAGCACGATGGCCGCTCGCGGGAGCGGACCTCACCGACTGGTTTATCGCAGCAGGTATCCAGGGCTCTGAAACATATATCGGCACATTAGGTGCGCGCGCGGGGTATCGCTCGACCACTATCAGCTTCTCTGATTCGCAATTCCACAACTTCCAGGAAGTCTCCCAGAACTTCAATGTCGTCATGGACGGCGTCTTCGCCGAATTCGTATATTATTACTGATTTTATTGTGTTGGGCAGGGGGAATAGCCGAAATGGAGGAGGCAACGGCCAAGGCTCTTCTCTGACGCTCGGAATTCCACTTTGCCGTTGACCATCAGACACAGACCGCGGTATTTTGGAAAAGGCAGAATTTAAGCAGTGTTTCAAGACCGAGTGTCCACGCGGTGTGCGAGCAGGGATCACCTCGACGACCGACCAGGCGTGTCGCTGCGCCGCGAGGCTAATCCCCGATGCAGAAAAATAGCAAGATAATCCGTCTGCTAGAATACCTCGGAGCCCTGGCGACGATTAGCGCGAAGATCGTCCGGACGCTGGAGGAGTATCAAGACATTCTCTGGGTCCACCAGTTACCTTCCGAGGATATTAAGCACTGTTTTGCTCGTGTCTGGGGCAAGGACAGCGAGTACGGCGACGACGTCTGGATTCGGGTAAAGAAACTTCCCGAACCGGGCCTGCCTGACGTGCCCCGCTCATGCCGGAAATGGCTTGACGATGAATCATTGCGAAATCCCGATGACCTTCCCGAACTTCTCCCCACCATAATTGTTGAGAAAGAGGAAGAGGATTCAGAGACCGGTGAGATCCGTCGCATCGCTGAGACGCTGCAATTGGCCGATTTTCCTGAGGTTCAGAAGGCGTGGGACGTGTATCTCGAAAAGGAATGGCTTCCCTGGTCTGATCGCTACAGACGATTCAGGGCCGTATCGAGAGCTTACTCAACCCTTTTCCGCATCTACCAGGAGCAACAGAAGCTTGGGGAACGATACGAGCTCGTATTCTGTCTGGGGCTTCTCACGTGGCGCGCTCCCCAAGGGCATGACGTGCGCCGTCATCTGATCTCAGCCAAGGCCTCGCTCGAATTTGAACCGCACGTGGGGACGTTTATCGTCCAACCTTCTCCAGATGGCGATCAAGTTGATGTAGAACTCGACATGTTGGACCTCGAAGAACAGCCACCAAACCACCGAGAACTTGTGCAAAGGGGACGCGAGTTTCTCCAAGGCAAGCTTTGGGACCGATCCGCTGTTGATGACCATCTCAGGGCGATCGCGAATTCTTTGGCAGACCGCGGACAAGGTGAGTATTTCGGGGACCACCTCGAGCCACTCAGCACGGCCCCTTCGGCAAAGCCCGCCGTAGAACTTGCTCCCGCACTGATTCTTCGAAAACGTTCGTGGCGAGGCGTTGCGTATGCGGTTAGACGAATCAAGGAACTGATAGAACACGGCGGGGGCGTCCCGTCTGTTTTTTCTGACCTCTGTGAGGTTGTTAAGACCAATTCCGGAGCAACGTCGAGTGAGCCCTCGTATCCGAAACAACCGGACGACCCTGAGATTTATTTCCCACTAGAGGCAAATGAACAGCAGCGCCTCATCGTTCGTCGTCTGAACCTGCACAAAGGCGTGCTGGTGCAGGGTCCTCCTGGTACCGGCAAGTCGCACACTATAGCAAACCTCATCTGCCACCTGCTTGCAACCGGGCATCGCGTACTTGTGACTGCCAAGACTCCTCGTGCCCTACAAGTACTTCATGAAAAGCTGCCGGACCAAATCAAGCCCCTCTGCATAAACCTCTTGGGCAGCGGGTCAGAGGAGCGCGAATCCCTCAGCAAGAGCGTGTCGGGTATCCTCGCTAAGGTTGACCAGAGGAATGAACCCGAGGTGACACGGCGAATACAGGAACTCATCCGGGAAATCCAAAAAAAGCGAGAGGAGAAGGCTCAAGTCGACAACATACTGTTCAGTCTGAGGGAAAGTGAAACGAACTGTCATTACATTGCCGGCGGCTCCTATCAGGGCACAGCCGCACAGATCGCTAGCAGACTGAACCAGGAGGCGAGGGAGCTCGAGTGGTTGCAGGACCGAATAGCACATCAGGCTGAACTTCCTCTGTCCCTCGATGAAATCGAGTGGTTGTGCCAAAGTGTTGTCGAACTTCCGGCCGAAAAGGAGCGCGAATTAGAGCTTGCCATCCCGGACCCGGAAAGGGATCTGCCTCAACTGGAGGTAATTCGGTCTCTATTTCACCGGGAGAGGGACGCTGCTGCCCGAGTGGATTCAGAATCAAATCTGCTTGAATCGACTGTCGGGCAAGTGCTTTCGCACGCTGACACTGAGACCATTAGAGAGCTGGCAGCGGGTGTTGCCGAGCTTCACGCCGCAATTGAAACAGTCCGCACGATTCCAAATCCAAGACCTTGGATTGATGAGGCACTTGCCGACATCCTCAACGATCAGGGCGGTGTCTGGCGGGAGCGGCTGAAGCTTACGAAGGCTCACTCCGGCGGACTCCGTAACGCTGCATCGAGGGTTGAATCCTACGGGGTCAGCATTCCGGCCCGTTTAGACCGCGCCCAGCTGCTGGCTGACGCCGAAACGTTAAAGGACCACTTTGAAAACGGCGGAGGAACCGGCTTCTGGAAATTTCGGCCCAAAGTCGTCAAAGAGCGTGGAGCTTTCATGAGTCTGGTCAAAGTTGACGGGCTCCCCTGTGCAGACCTGGAGAAAATTCAAAAACTTATCGAGCATCTCCGCGTGGAGAAGCGGCTCAAAGAAGTCTGGGGGCTGTGGCCCGCCAACGTGCGTCGACCGACTGGCCCCTTCCTCATTCAGGTTTCCGACATTGAGGGCCTCACGAACGCGCTTGAGAGTATGACGCTGATCTATCCGATCAGGGAACGGGCCGCTGCCCAAGTCTGCAGAGTGGATGGACTGGGCAACCCCAAATGGACCGATTCGTCTGATCTCTTGGCGTTATGGAATGCGTGTGAGGCGGTTCTGGACAAGTTGGAACTCTCGTTGATTCGCGCTCAAATTGAGGAGTGGGTGGGGCGACTTGCTGAGCAAGCAAGACGCACCGGCGCGCATGCTGTTACCGGCCGGATCTGTGCCGCTTTGCAGTCAAGGAATATTGATAATTATTGCCGACTACTAGACCAAACGCGAGATCTGCAAGTGAGCGTCGAATCATTGAAAAGAAAGCGCAATATGGTAGACAAGCTCTCCGATACGGCCCCAAGGTTTGGTGAGTCTCTCGCTCGGAGCACGGAGCCGCATCTCTGGGCAGACCGTCTGCGAAGTCTTGGCAGAGCGTGGGCATGGGCTCGAGCCAAGAGCTGGCTCAATGAGTTCCTCCATCATGACTCCGACAGTCTGGAGCGCCGATCTCGTCGCCTCACTGGTGACATCCGCCGTGATTTGGCAGAGTTGGCCTCGGAGAAGGCCTGGCAGTTCTGTTTTTTGCGCTTTGCCAAGAGCCAGGACGAACCGCGAAGGCATCTGGAAGCTTGGCGCCAAGCCATGAGAAGACTGGGAAGGGGAACAGGCAAATATGCTCATATCTACCGCCGCAATGCCGAACATCATCTGAATGAGTGCCGCGACGCGGTGCCCGCTTGGATCATGCCACTCCATCGGGTGTACGAGACCGTTCAGCCGAATTCAGGGATCTTTGACGTAGTAATCGTGGACGAGGCATCGCAATGCGGGCCGGAGGCCATTCCAATAACTTTCCTGGGGAAGCAGACCTTGGTCGTGGGTGATGACAAGCAGATCAGCCCGGAATCGGTCGGTGTTAATTTGGCGACCGTACACTCACTGATGCATGACTACCTCGCTGATTTCGCCTATGCTGATTCTTTTCACCCTGAAACCAGCCTATTCGACCATGGACGGATCCGGTTTGGTAACCGGATCACCCTTCAAGAGCATTTCCGCTGTGTACCGGAGATTATCCGTTTCAGCAACGACCTCTGCTACACTGATGCTCCTCTCATACCGCTACGCCAGTACCCGCCAGAAAGGCTCGAGCCTCTCAAGTTGGTCCACGTTCCCAACGGTTACCGTCAAGGCGAGGGACAACGTGTAATTAACGTGCCTGAAGCCGATAAGCTTGCCGAAGTTGTGGAGAGCTGCTGCCGCGACCAACGATACGATGGCATGACGATGGGAGCAATCGTGCTCCAGGGTGAAGCGCAGGCGCGCGTGGTCGAGGAAAAGCTCCTTAGCCGTATCGGTGCCGAACAAATGGCCGAGCGTCGTCTCATTTGTGGGAACCCATACAGTTTTCAGGGCGATGAGCGGGACGTCATCTTCTTGAGTTTGGTTGCAGCCCCAAACGAGTCAATAGGTACGTTAACCAAGGAGGCGGACCGGCGGCGCTTCAACGTCGCGGCCAGCCGAGCACGTTGGCAGATGTGGTTGTTCCATTCAGTTACTGCGGGAGATCTTAGTGAGTACTGTTTCCGGCGGCGCTTCCTCCACCATTTCGAGACAAAGGGTGGCATTCCTCCGTCTTCGCCGGCCCCACCGTGGGAAGAGCTGCGTCAAACAGCGTTTCGCGCAAACCGAACTGCTGAAAAACCTCCCAGTCCATTTGACAGTTGGTTCGAGGTCGATGTGGCGCTAGCCATTGTTGCCCGCGGCTACCGGGTAAGACCTCAATTCCAATTTGCAGGCAAGCGGATAGACCTCATCGTGCAAGGGTCAAAGGCCCAGCTCGCGGTGGAATGTTACGGTGACCAATGGCATGGCATTGATGAGTACCAGAAGGATCTAGACAGGCAGAGACAACTCGAGCGGTCCGGTTTGCGTTTCTTCATTGTGCGGGAATCCATGTACCGTGCCGCCAGTCGCGAAACCCTTGAACCCCTGTGGTCGGTGCTTAACGCAATGGGCATTATGCCGATTTATTGGGTTTCGAGCACTTCATCGGCTACGCCCGAGGACGATTCTCGGGATGCTGAGGACACCGATGCACAAGACGGTTCCGACGATGATGTGGACGATAGCTGTGACGTGGAAGATGAGGAAAGGGCAACGGAATTTGACGAAACCGAGAGCGCGCTTTCCACTCGTGAGCGCCGCGACACTCCTGGAACGATCCGCGAAGCTCTTCAACTGACGCAGGAGTCCCTCGCTCGTGCCATTATTGAAGTCTTGCGAAGTCGGCCCAATTCGTCATGCAAAAGGGACGAGTTGACCACTTATATACTGCAACATTGGCACATACGGACATGGGGGCGTCCAAGAAAGCATTTTGCCAAGAAGGTGGACGGACTAGTCGCAAGAATGGAAGACGATGGCTACGTTACTGTGTACAAGAGCAAGAATGTGCGCGTTAGGCTGGGTTGGCGCGCCTATCCCGGCATCGACATGACGACCGAAAATGCCAAGCTATTTGACTGAGCTCGACAAAAGTCTCCGTCAAGACTTCACAATCATTTTTGCCTCGACGAGCTTAGACCTTTATGGCTGCGCCCACGATCCCGTATTTCGAGCGGGTATCCACCTCATCGAACAGCTTCAGCTCGTTTTCCCTCAGCGCTGCAAGATATTGCGGTCCGGTGAAGCGGTCCTCCGTCGGATGGCGGACGAGCCTCTTAAGCAGGAAATTTGCATAGAGCGGCGGGTAGATTTCTTCGAAATAGAAGACACCACCGAGCTTGAGCACTCGGGCGATTTCGCGGATGCATTGCCGCCAGTCCAAGACGTGGTGAATTATGCCGAAATTCGCCACAGCGTCGAAGCGACTGTCCGCGAACGGCAAGAATTGTGCGTCCCCCGCGAAAAACGCAATTCGATCCCGCAATCGATCCGGTAATCGTCGGGCCGATTTGCGCGCGAGTCGTGCTTCCAGGTCGAAGGCAAAGACCTTGGCGAACCCCATTTGCTCCGCGAGAATGCGTGCACCTCTGCCTGGCCCGCAGCCGATTTCCAGGACGGTCTTGCCCGGCGCAGGACCGGTGAGCCTGAGCCACTTCCGGGCCTGAAGTCGCAGCACCACAAGCCGCACCGGGCTCATGATCCAGACCCGTTCGGGCCAGTTCATCAGCATCTGATCACGCGGGAACATACATCGAAACCACGACGAGGATCAGGAACGCGACAGGCACGTAGCTCGCCCGGTTGAACAGCGCAGCAGCGGTGCGCGGGCCGGGATCGCGATATACTTCCCGCGCTGGATCTATCAGCAGCATCCAACCGAGCACAGCCGCACCCGGCACGTAGAGCCACCCAATCCCTCCGCCCGCGACCCAGTAGATCGCTATCCCGCCTACGGCTGCCATGGCGGCTGCGCAGACGAGGATGAATACCGATTCTCGGAGCCCTTTCACCGTCGCGGTCGTTCGCGCAGCCACCAGAGTGTCATCCTTCATATCGACGATGTCGTTGGCCACGTTCTGTCCGCCCACTTCCCACGCGGCGAGCCACAGGAACAGCAGTGCGACAAGCCCCGCGGACGGGTTGGGAGCTACGGCCAGCACTCCTGCGAGCCCTCCGGACGCCTTCACCAGCGCAGACGGTAGCACCTTGAGGGACGTGATCTTCAGGAGCTTACAATAGATTACTTCGAGGGAGGCAGACACCAGGAACAATGCCGCGCACAATGGGTTGAGCCACAATGCCCCCACTATCGCTACCGCACTCCATGAAAGGAACCAAAGCAAACCGCTTCTGAAGGGAAGCAAACCCTGCGCAACCGGATGCATGATTGCGATCGTATCCAGGTCGAAATGCTCTCGCGCTTCCGGCTTCAGTGCGAGGCGCTGTTGATCCACCCGGTAATCCACGAGATCGTTGAGCGCATACACCGCGGTATAACCCGCAAATGCGGTAATGAGGCCGACGACGATCACCGACGCGTCCGGGAAATATCCAAGTGCGAGCATGGCCCCCAGCGCGGGTGTGGCAACATCCAACACCCCGTGAGGCGTTCGAGAGAGTCCGAAGAAGAGCTTCCAGTTGGTGGAACGAACAGCTTCCATTGTGGCTCAGGACTCCGTTTCACAGATACGGTTGCGTATTCCGGTCGAAGGGGATTGCTTCGCTCCGCTCGCAATGACATTCCCAAACGTGTCATTGCGAGGAGTGGAACGACGAAGCAATCTCCAACAGCCAGAATGCACAATCAAGGTCATGGAATCGAGCATCTAGCCGCTCAGTTGCACAGGCCAAGAGACTATTCATACGGAAACGTGAGCTTCCCTCCGAGATAACCAATAATTAGGACGATCACGGTGAGAGCGACGATCGCCGCGGCGTAGGCAACCACCGCAGGACTGGTCACCTCGAGCGGGTCCGCGATCGTGGCCCTCAGCCCCACCGCTGCGGCAGACAGCACCAGGGCGACCCACGCAAGGCGCCGCTTCCAGACAATGGTGCTCTTGTGAGCGCACTCATAGTTCACCCACCACGTGATATAGCCTGTCGCCATGACAATCGGCAAGCTGAGCAACACTAGCACAAGGCACAAGAATGCAGCCCATTCTGTCGCTTCGGATCGTGTCGCCAGCCCCAAAAACGCGAACAGGAACACCGGTGCCACGATGCCGACCGGCCCGTGAGCTGCCGCGGGGTGCGGGTGCCTCCGCCAGAAAGGATGGTGGTCAAGCCATCGATTCACTGCGGCGCGCCGGCTGGACGGAGCTTCCGGTGGGGTCTCCGAATAGAGGCCCACGGCGGAGAAGCGTTCCAGCACTTCGGGCCCATGGGGCGCGGCCCGCAGGTCGGGGGTTAAGTCACGGCCCGCCTGGTGGCGGTTCATGTGACGTCCTTTAGGCCATCGCTTGCTCCCGGTCAGGTCGTACACCTTCCCGTCCACCGCGATGAGGATCGCGCCCCCATCTTCGCCACACCCGCGGGCAATGTCGTCGGCGTTGTAGACTTTCATGGTTTCACCGGGCGAAGCGTAAGGGGATCGTGCAAATCACCGCAGCGTTCGGCGTTCGAGCGATGGCGGCGGTTCTAGATCAGCGCCTGGAGTTTCCAGAGATCTGCCCCCGCGGGCTGTGAAACTTGGAAGGTCTGTTCGGTCGTGTGGTGGTCGAGCGGATCTTTGAGTATCCTCTGAGGCTTGAGAGTAAAACGGTCCTGGTCTTCGTCACACGTGTCGGACAGGACCGTGACAATGATCTGCGAATTCTCGTCGGAGTATATGGCCTGTTTGCCCTCGCAAACGTGGGGGTAGCGGGGGTTGCAGGAGCGGTCCGACTTCTCCAGTTTCTCGACGTTCTTCACCTGCTGGTAATTTCTGTCGGACGAGCAATCCGTGCAGCTTCGACATCCGGACATCGGGTTCTCCTCTCAAATGGTCATGTTGGAGAAAGTTACGTATTGGTTTGGATGCTGTCAAGTATTCCGGCGTAGTACACGACGGCGGAGATACGGTGCCGTGTTTGGGGCTCGGTGGGACAGGCATCCTGCCTGTCATTGCTCTTGGAGCTAGAAGTCCAATGGACAGGCGAGACGCCTGTCCCACCATGGCTCTATCGAAATGTGCGACCGAACATATGAAAGGCTGCACTAAGCCTGGAGTACCGGCAGGTATCACGTGAGGATTTTGACCTCTTCGATGGTGCTGTCCGCGAACTCGCGCCTTACGGTGCTCACAATGGGATGGTCGAGGGCTTCCTGTTTGAGCGCTCTTGTGCGGTCGGATTCGCCGTCCTCCGGAGCTTTGTACGGCTTTTCCGTCACCAGAGGAGTGCGCTCCGCAAGAACCAGCGTCCTGATGCGCGCGTCGCCGAAATAGTCATCAAAGATCTTGCGCAAGTCGGTATTGTCCTGCAAGAGCTGGTCGAACTGATTCCGGTAAAAGGCTTTCGTAAACCCAATCTCCACATCCGTCGATGAGTAAGAGATTAGGCGTCCATGCTCCAGCCACGTCGGGAGCAGCTCATTGAGCTGTGCCTGCGTTATCGCAGCTATGAGCGCTGACCACACTTCGTCCGGAGGACCGTCCGCAACCGGCGTGATCGAGGTAATGACAAACCCTCCATCCGCAGTCGCGAGCGGTTCCGCGGAGGGGGGGGGCGGCTTGGGCGTGGCGGGTGCGGCCGATGGCGGTTCCGTCGCGGGCTTCTTCGGCCTTTTGGGCGGAGCCGGAGGCGGCGTCCGCTGCGGCAATATCGAAGCTGGGCGGCTTTGTGGGGCTTCGGGCGCCTCAATTCGCTGAACGAGCTGGGACAGGTCAACGAGGTTCGGCGCATGAGCCATGCGAATCAGCGCCATTTCCAGCGCGATCCATGGATTGCTCGCGCGCTTGATTTCAGGTTCGCTCCTCAGGAGTATCTCAAACAGGTAATGGAGTTCCTCAGTGGAAGTCGCCGCCGCCAGTTGCTCCATATCCTTCAGTTCAGCGGAAGACGCGTCAACCAGGCCTTCGATGCGGTTCTCGGGCGGCACGTGCGATGCGACCACCACGTTGCGCATGAAGTGGATGAGGTCCATCGCCAGCTGTTCCGGATCGTAGCCCTGCTGGAACAGTTCATGGAGCACCGTAAGAGCGGTTGCAGCGTCTCGGCGGATCACTCCGTCCACGAGGCGACCGAATGCCTCTCTACCGGCTACACCCAGGATGAGCATCACATCGTCGGCCGTGATAGCGCCTGTGCTGAATGCGATTACCTGGTCCAGGAGACTCAACGCATCCCGAAATGAGCCCTGTGCTTCCCGCGCGACGATCGACAACGCTTCCTCGGAGGCTTCTACCTGCTCTTGCGCGAGGATCCGTTGCATGCCCCCGAGAATGTCCGCCGCGGAGATAGTTCGGAAATTGAACCGCTGGCACCGCGAGTGGATCGTTGGCGGCACCTTGTGGGGCTCGGTGGTGGCGAACATGAATTTCGCGTGCGGCGGTGGCTCCTCCAGCGTCTTCAACAGAGCGTTGAAGGCATTGATGGAGATCATGTGTACTTCGTCGATAATGATGATCTTATAGCGGGAACTTACCGGCGGGTATTTGATGTTCTCGTTAATCTCGCGGATGTTATCGACCGACGTGTGGGACGCGCCGTCGATTTCTTGAACGTCCACGCTGATGCCGCGTGTGATTTCACGGCACGAAGAGCACTGGTTGCACGGGTCCGGCACGGCGTCGTCCCTGCCTGTGCAGTTGAGGGCCTTGGCGAGAATTCTCGCCACTGTAGTCTTGCCCACGCCTCGCACACCGCTGAACAGAAACGCATGCGCCACTCGACCCGAACCGATGGAGTTGCGCAGGGTCCGGATGACGTGGTCCTGGCCGACTACGTCATCGAAGCCGGCGGGCCGGTATTTGCGGGCAAGGACGAGGTACGGGGGCATGGCCAACGACCTGAGTCAAACAGTCATTTGACGAAAAATGGCGCCGTACGTTGTCTGCCGATATAGATGTAGGGGCGACCGGTTGGTCGCCCGCATACGTCTTCCGTCGGGTTCACACGGGCGACCGGCCGGTCGCCCCTACGATTCGCTGCCCGCGGCCCGATCCTCAGTCCAAACGGGCGAGCGATCTTTCTGCAAAGCCTTCGGCGGCAACGGATTCGGCACAACGTTTCAATTGGCGCCAACGGAAACGGCCGCGGCCGGCAACCGGGAGTACGGGCCGACCTTCGAGATTACTACCGCTGCTTCCTTCCGGATCTGACGGGGTTTGTAACTCCAGGCCGCCCTCCCCGGTCACCGGCGACGGCCGCTTCCAGGCGAAAACGGTCGATGTGCCGGGACAGGATCGCTATGTCATCTTTCTTCCCTACCAGATCTCGCGGCTTGCCGTCAAGGATTCGTTCCTGCGGTGCGACCTTCGGCAAACGGGTCGAAGAGCTTGATGTCCGTCATCGCGCCGAATGGGCACGCGAGGCCGCACATGCCGCACGCGACGCACTTGTTGACGTCGAAGACCACTTGCATGCCAGGCCGGACTACGCTCAGCGCAGCGGTCGGACAGAGCCCCGTACACTCGCCGCAGTGAACGCATCGCTCTTCCTCGCGCAGCATCTTGTCCGCAAGGTACTCGATGACCACGCCGCCTTCTTCAAGGAATTGCAGTCCTCGTTCGATCTGGTCCTCTTCGCCTTGAAGCTCCAGCAGAATACGGCCTTCCCGCCGGGGAAGGATCTTCGCCTCGAGGATGTTGAAGACCAGGTCGTAATCTTTTGACAGCCGATAAATCCTCGGCTTGTACATGATGTTCGACTTGAATATGAGCAAAACATTCCGCGATGTCATTGATTCACCTCCGTGACATCTGGTTGTTCTCAAGGACGATTCTCATAGAGCGACAAGTTCCACATCGCCCATCGCAGCGATCTTGTCTCCGACGATGGCCAGCGCACCATCCACGCCGGGTACGGCAAGCGCCCATTCCACGGCGACCTTCAAATCGCGCGGCGCGGCGACCCTGTTTCCAAGCGCCGTAGCCACCGCGTCTGCAAGGATTGCATCCCGAGAGACGATCGTTGCGGCATCCGCGCGGCCCGCGCTATATGACGGCCCAACAGTCCTCGAAGACGTGCATACACTGACCGGCAGCACCGAGGCGTTCACCTTGAGCCCGACCCGGTTGCTGAACGGCGAATCGCCGGCAAAGAGGCCGATAACCACCGGATGGTCGATTCGGAGGAAGATGTCTCCGCCGTTTTCGACGATCACTTCCGGGGAATGCTCCAAGAGCCGCTGTCCCACGAATTCCGCCACCGCGCCCGCCACCGCGGCCATTGGTCCGGTGCCGGCTTTCTTGCCTGCTTCGACCATACGCGCCGCTATCGGAGCGTCGTCAGGATCTGCATCCAACGGTACGAGACTCGTGAGAAACTCCGGTCTTCGCGCAATCGCGTCCTCCACCTGGGACCGGGCGACTCGGACGAAACGCTCCGTCTCTGCGTCAAGCTGGCGGTGGGCTTTGACATAGAGGTCCGAAGTCTCCACCGCTACACGGAAGGCGACGAACCTGTCCGACGGGCCAAAATCCCGATACGTGCGGGGCTCGACGAGATCGACCATATTCATACCGGTTCGCGTTCAAACAAACGACATCGGCAGCATCCAAAATCCCCCCTGTCCCCCCTTTACGAAAGGGGGGGATAAGAAGGATTTTCCCTTTATGAAAGGGGGCATGCCGAATTCTCTTACGAAATGGGGGACCCGTATTCCCCCCTTTATTAAAGGGGGGTAAGGGGGGATTTTCTTGCACGGGATCCAGTGTCGGCGCCTAGTGCTTATGTTATCCATATGATGGCGCATTAGTCTCATAAACCGTTCCCGCAGCCCAACGTTCAGTTGTCGCTCGGAAATCCGGCAAAGGGCACCGAAGGGAGCGTCTCTTGCGCTTCACCCAGGAGGAACTCACCGGACTTGATCCACGTCTTGAGCGCCTCCGCGATTTCCAGCGCCTTTGAATAGCTCGACATTGGAGCTGTGCCCAGCGTTCGCCCGTCGAATTCGATTTCACCGGTCTTGAGCTGCCCGTACGTGACATAGCCGAGCGGTCCACCCTTGGCTTCCGGGTAGTCAAATCCGTAGTCAACCACCGGCACCTGGATCTCGTCGTCGGAAACGCCCGTGAACCTGGCGATCTCTTCGTCGAGGATGGGAATGGGCACGCCCACGCCCACGCTTAACGAGCACCCGTAACCCGTCATGGACGCTCCTCTGAGGAAACTCGGAGACATTCCCTTAAGGTCGCCCATCACCGCCAACGTGCCCGCGCCGCCCATGACGACGCCGTTCTCGGAGCGCGCCACTCTGGGATTGTGCTGCGTGCCGGGGCCGATGACGTATCCCACACCGCCGCCCAGGAAGATCCGCGTGCCAATCCCGATCGTCCGGTAAAACGGATCGTTGAGCAGCGGACTCAACTGACCGGACGTCGAGAAGTTCGCATTGGCGCATTCCGGCCGCAGGATGCCCATATAGGTGTAAATGGTCTTCTTCGATAGATTCACGGCGCAATTGTAGTTCTGATAACAATTCCGAGGATTGAGCAGCACGGCGTTGGGCAAGTCCTTGAGGGTGACCATCGCATCGTACGACCGGAGTGGATAGCAGTCGGTGCCGTACGAGGTCGTCTCCAGATGCACTTGCCGGCCGGCCACCAGATCTTCGATCACGTGGCCGCCTCCGTATCTGAATCGGCCGGGGAAAACCTTATTGAGCGGGTCATCGTCTCGCGGCTGTGTGGCGCCAACGTAGCAGTCGACAGCAGCAATACCCGCGTACGCCTCGACCTTGTTGATGAAGACTTTGCTCGCGCGCATCCTCGGCTTGGTGTGGCCAAAATTGAGAAAAGCTCCCGATGAGCACATTATGCTGAAGGTCCCCGTGGTGACCACGTCCACCTTCTGAGCTGCTCCTACAGCACCGGACTCCCGGACGATCCCGATCATTTCCTCTGCGGTCACCACCACTGCGGTGCCCTGTTTGATTTTGGCGTTGATTTCGGCGACCGTCTTGTTCACCCGGAATTCGGACATCTGCTACCTCCTGAAGACCGATTCCTCATCGCTGGCATACATGTGGGGCCGCACGCCCCTGCAATGGCGGATTATACATCTCGGGGCTTAGGCAAACACATTACCCTTTCTTACTCTTTTGGTCAAGAATATTGGTGGGAACTCGTCCCCGTTTCCGCGCTCAAGTCACGCGCACCGGACCTTATATCACTTTCCAACAAAATCAATAAGAGAGAGATGTGGTTAAGTGTAGGGGCGACCGGCCGGTCGCCCGCGCTTCTCTGGTAGGGTCACACGGGCGACCGGCCGGTCGCCCCTACGATCCCATCCGCGGCCCGAACCTTCGCGTACATGGGCGAGCGATTCTCATGCAGAATTTCATGCATCGGTTTTCGGGCACAACGATTCACGAAACACCGCGGCCAATTTACGATTACCTCATTTAGAACAAACCGATACGATCGGAAGCCTTCAGTCCTCTACGGTCCTCGGAAAGCCGTGACTTCCGTTTGTCGATATGACATAACCTCCGGAAGGTCACGGACCGTTGCACATCCGTCCCGTCGGAGTATCCGTCATGCAAGCGGAAAAGATCGAATTGAAATGCGTGGCCGACGCCGTTGCTGCCATTGACGCGATCGGTTCCACCAACAGCGAACTAATGGCGACCCGGGCAATTCACATAAACGTTCTGCTGCGCGGAGTGCCCGGGGCGGAGGCTCGCGCTCTCAAGAAGGCGTACAACGACGTCGGCGCTGAAGCAGCGATCAGCCACGAAGCGTATTATGAAAAGAACGGGGCGGTCACCGATATGATCGCCATGGGGAGCATATATCAACACCGCGAGGTGCGGCGCATCCTTGCGGACGCGGCAGCGCTTCGGCCGCTTACCTCGGCTTTGGAGGCCGCGGTGGAGAATGCCCCTGAAGCGAAGTTCGGGAGCGCCGCGGAATAGGCGCCCATTCGGTCCAGGAGGAAAACACATGGCCGCGAATTCCACGTTCAACGGCTTTCCCAAGGAGTGCGTCAAGTTCTATGAAGAGCTGAAACGGAACAATACCAGAGAGTGGTTCTCGGAGCGTAAACCCGATTTCGATAACTATGTGACTGCGCCTGCACGGGATTTCGTCTTCGAGATGGGCAAGCGGCTGAAAGAAATCTCGCCCGCGGTCAACGCGGACCCGAGGCTCAACGGCTCGATCTTCCGACCCTATCGGGACACCCGTTTTAGCAAGGATAAGACACCGTACAAGACGCATCTCGGGATCTTCTTCTGGGAAGGCGAAGGCCCGAAAATGGACTGTCCCGGCTACTACTTCCACCTGGAGCCGCCCCACATGATGCTGGGCGCGGGCAATCACTGTTTCTCCAAACCGCTCCTCGAGGCATACCGCGACTCCGTCGTGGACCCCAAACACGGGGCGGCGCTCGTAAAAGCTTTGAAAACCGTCGAGAAGAGGGGAGATTACGCGATCGGGATGAAGCATTACAAGAAAACGCCCCGTGGGTACGATTCTCGCCACCCCAACGCGGAACTGCTCCTCTATAACGGTCTCACCGCTGCCGTCACCATGCCGATCCCGCGGGAGCTGTATTCTGCGGAGCTGCTTGATTTGTGCTTCGCGCGCTTTAAGGATATTTCGCCTGTCGTCGAATGGCTGGTAGAAATGGCCGCGCGTGCCCGAATACCCTAATGCCAATGCGTAACTGAAGAGTCACGAACTTGCGCGATGCATGGTGGGGCGGGCAACTTGCCCGGCCAGGAATGAACGACAGGCAAGATGCCTGTCCCACCAAGAATTATGCGCAAGTTGATGGAAAACATAAAAGTATATCAATCGCTGAGGGGCTTACGATGAAAGTCCTGGTTACCGGTCGATTGCCGGAAGGAGTCCTTGATCTCATCAGGAAAGAACACGAACTCGAATTCAACTCCGGAGACCATCCCATGCCACGAGATGAGTTGCTTCGGCGGATTCACAACAAGGTCGGCCTGCTGAGCATGATCACGGACCGTATCGACGGGGAACTCTTCGACTACGCCCCCCACCTGAAGGTTGTCGCCAACTACGCGGTCGGATTCAACAACATCGACCTGAACGAGGCCAGGGCGCGGGGCATCTGGATTACGAACACTCCCGGAGTGCTCGACGACGCAACCGCGGACCTCACGTTCGCCCTGATCCTCGCCACCGCGCGGCAGGTCGTGTCGATGGACCGCCTCACGCGCGCGGGTGAATTCAAGCACTACGGGCCGATGCTGTTCCTCGGGACTGAAGTGTCAGGCAAGACGCTCGGCATCGTAGGGCTGGGCAATATCGGCCGGGCGGTGGCTCGTCGCGCGGCCGGGTTCAACATGACCGTTTTGTACCACAATCGCCGGCGGACGGAACCTTCCGTGGAACAGGCTCTGAAGGCCACGTACGTCAGCTTTGAAGAGCTTCTGAGTCGGTCGGACTTTGTAACCCTGCACGTGCCCCTCACCGAGGATACGTGGCACCTGATCGGCCCGGAGCAACTCCGCACGATGAAGCGCACCGCGTTCCTTATCAACGCGTCCCGCGGGCCGGTGGTAGACGAGCTAGCGCTTGTTGAGGCGCTTCAGGCTGGAATCATCGCGGGCGCGGGCCTGGACGTGTACGAACACGAACCCGCGCTCACTCCAGGCTTGGTCGACTTGGAAAACGTAGTGCTCTTGCCGCACATCGGCAGTGCAACCGTTGAGACTCGGACGCGCATGGCTTTCTTGGCCGCGGAAAATCTCCTCACCGGCCTTCGGGGGCAGACGCCGCCTAATTGTTTGACGTGCGGGTAATCGTGGTGCCGCGCTCCCCGGCCAAGTACACGACAGCATGAATACGGTCAGTTGTTCCGGACAGTATTGGTGGGACAGGCATCTTGCCTGTCCAAAACAGAATGACAGGCAAGATGCCTGTCCCACCAATCAGTGATTTGACCCCTTTTCTCATTATCCTCAGCCAACGACGCGTTGCCGAAGTTGCGAAACGGAGCACTAAGTACTCAATTCCACGAGTACGTTCGCGGATTCCGAGACGTCGCCCCGGCGAAAGCCGAAATGGCGGCTCGTCATTGGGCGCCACTGCTGGCTTGCCCAGCAGTGTTGCTAAATCAGGCACTGCTAGCAAGCTAGCAGCGGCACTCGGCGAGGGTGACGCGCCGAGCAATGCAATATCCCTTGTAGGGGCGGGTCTCAGACCCGCCCTTACCCAAGTATGCCGCTAACGACAACGCAAACGAATTTCTGACACGGATTCGCTTTTTGGGGAGTAACAGCAAGATGGACGGCAGGGACGCCGGCCTCCACCATTTCTTATGGTAGCGGCGGGCCTCCCTGCCCGCCATTCTTACTTCTCCAATGGCGAAGTTGGTCTGAATCAATCTATTCTGCTTTTTTCTTGCTAAGCAGTTCCGCCAGGTTCGCGAACGGTTTGTACGAGGAACGCTGGTCGCGGCCGCTCCCCGCGCCTTCACGGAATGACTCTTCATCGAGCAAGCGCTGGTGCTCGAAGTCGTGGCAATATATGCACAGCAGTTCCCAGTTGCTCCCGTCAGGCGGGTTGTTGTCGTGGTCGTGGTCCTTGTGATGCACCGTGAGTTCCTTCAACCTCTTGCCTGAGAACTCCCGGCCGCATCGCGCACAAACCCACGGGAACAGCTTGAGCGCTTGCTCCCGGTACGTATTCTGCCGGCGCTCACGATCCCGAATCGCCTCGTCGATGATCTTATCGAGCTTACCGCCTTCCTGGGGCGGCACTTTGGGTGACATGTCCCCTCCTCTCATATCAGCGCGCATTCGAAAGAGAGAGGCAGCCGCACGCTTCCTCCGATTCGGACGGGCCCAGATGCTTCATGGAAGTCACCTTCATCACGGGCAGGGTCTCGATCTCGACTTCCATGACATTGGCTCCTTTCGCGCTCTCTATTTTATGGATTAGTGATTCAAGTCAGGAAAGTGAAGAGTTTTTTGCAGCGCGCGACATTTCATAGATTCGGTCACGCATTTTGCGCGCTGGGGATTGCTTCGTCGTTTCATTCCTGGCAATGACGCGATTGATCGGATGAGCCCGCAGGAAACTGAAGCGATACACTCCCTCGCGCTCTCTGGTAGACATGCAATACTAAAGCTGATACAATACCAATAAGATGTAACGATTCCCTCAAGGAATGTGCCCATGATACGTCTCGCAATCATCGCTGCCGCAATCTTCTCGGTCATGGCGATCGTTCCCGCGCTCGCAGAGGTCGAAGTGAGAGACAGCGTGGGCCGCGTCATCGAATACCGCGTCCGGACAGGCAACGTCACGAAGGTCTACGACGGCAAACGCAGGCTCATCTACATCGCGACGCGTCAGGGCAACCAGATCATCTTCCGCGATCCTAGCGGCGTCATCATCGGCAAGGGCGGACCCGCTACCATCAGCGACCCTCGCGGCGTCCTGGCGAGAATTCGGGACCAGCCCACGCACGACGAGGATTTATAAAGCCGGTGCGCCGGGGTGACGTGGTTGAATCTGCTATCGTATTCATGAAATCGAGCACTTAATGAAGGAACTACCGGCGTCGCGGTCGAGACACCCCGGCTGACCGGCAAATCCGCGTTCGGCGAAACTTGATCTCTCGAGGTCTTCCTGTGCAGGCTCACGCCATTCCTACACGATTTCCGGTGCCGGAATCGGTAATCGTTCAGTTATTTACGGCGAGGAGCAACAACCTGTCCGAAGGCAGGGAATGAACACCATCTTCTGAGGGTGGCTCCGACGTTACACGTCGGAGCGCCGAAGGCGTAAGAGGTCTTGATCGCTCCTCATGAGACTTT
>Ga0172374_1000115_pt1 | contig 67324 bp, 49 predicted proteins | sample LakKiv3m_FD_114536 | JGI IMG/M metagenome (GOLD analysis project Ga0172374, IMG submission 114536) | Freshwater microbial communities from Kabuno Bay, South-Kivu, Congo - kab_092012_10.3m | ecosystem: Environmental > Aquatic > Freshwater > Lake | place: Democratic Republic of the Congo... | reverse complement strand
GGAGATCAGGTCGCCTGTGCCGTTGGCAAATCCGGTGATGTTGCCGGTTCCAAGGCCAGAGGTCCAGCTGAAATCTGTTCCAATTACTGCGGAAGTGAGATGGATATTGGTCACCCCTTCCGAACAGATGGAGTCGTAAAAAGGAGTTGTGGTCAGCTCAGGAACCGGATAGACAATGACGGAATAGTCACTGTCATGTCCATAGCAGCCATGTGCCTGGGGGGTCAGGTGATAGATCACCGAATCTTCCGTAAAGACGGTCAGTTCGAGGATCTGATTGATCAGAGTGGTTCCCGGTCCTGTGTTATTGGACCATCCGGTCACATTCCCTGAAGTTTGAGTGCAGCTCCACGTAAACGAGGCCCCGGCCACGTGGGAAGTGAGTGTGATGTTGGTTGACTCACCCTGACAAATGTCTTTTGTACGGATCGTGTTGGAGAGATCGGGAACCGGATAAATGGTAACGACGTAATTTACAGTAGCTCCCGTACAACCTCCATTGACCGGAGTGATCTTGTATGTGACCGTTTCGGTCGTATATCCGGTATTGGTAATGATATCGTCAATATCTCCCGTCCCGGAAAGCGAATAACCATGGAGGTTCGGAGAACTGGCCGTGGTGATCCAGCTGAGTGTGGAACCGGGAACCGACGAGGAGAGCAGAATGTCGGTGGTGTCTCCGGAACAAAGTGTAGGGGTGGTGGAGGTGATCACAACATTGGGCAACGGATTGACGGTAACGACCCAATTCTGGTTGGATCCGTAACACCCGTTGAGATACGGCAGGATATGATAGGTCACTGTCCCATTGTTGAGGTCTGTCACGGAAAGCAGGTCGTTGATCGTGGATCCCGAGCTTCCGGGAGGACAGGTGGTGATATTGCTCGTACAGGTGGGCGCCGTCGAATTCCAGCTGAAGCTGGCTCCGGCGGGAGTCGACGTGAGGGAGATGCCCGTATATGATCCTGAACAGATCGATTTTGAATAAGGCGAATTGACAATGGGGATGGGTTTGATGTTCACGGCAAGAGATGTGGTAGCGCCCGGATCAGGACAATTTGAGTTTGTTCCGTAAACCTGGATATTGCCGGAAGTGGCATTGGCGGCAAAGCTTACGGTGATAAATGCATCCGATGGATTGGAGTGAACGATGGTGGCACCTGTTCCCGTGTAACTCCAATGGTATACATCTGTGTTTGGGTCCGGAGTGACCGACAAGTAAACGTTGCTGGCCCCGGCGCATAAGCTTTGTGGCGATTGGTTAAAGACCAGGGTTTGCGGATTGCGCCACTGGACGATGTTGACCGGAGTGGTGGTGGTGGAGACATTGTACCACCAGGTGTTCATGGTGTGGTGGTCTCCGTCCCCCCAGGCATGGCAACCGGGCGGACTGAGACATCCGGTCAGATTGGTGGTCCCTCCCGAGATGTTTGAATCATCCCAGAAAACAAGAGGGGTACTCCCCGGTGGCCTGACGATGCCAATCGTAAATCCGTTGCTGTTGCCCTCCACATCATAGAGGGGAAGGTTGGTCAACCCGTTGATGTAAGTTACTTTAAACGTGATGTTTATATTGTTGGGTACCGCCACCCCGGTGGGAAGTGTTCCATCCAGTCCATCCCAGTTGATCAGGTTCTCTCCCACATCCACGGTGGTGGCAAGGATTCGGGTGGTATAGGGGGAGGGGAATGTAAGTTCGATCTCCACGTTGCCCGGTTTATTTACGGTGAGATGAAACAGGATATTCCCGTTTGAACAAAAGCGCTCTCCTGTCACCGGTGGGATGATTTGTCCGAGGGTTGTGGCGGATGGAAAAATGATGGAATCAGGAGGATTCAGGAAGACATTGTATTGAGGAACAAACGCTTGCTGGTTGGCAAGGGATTTCCGGTCCTGGGCGAAATTTCCGCTTGTACCGCAGCCGGTCTGGTTGCAGAAGGTGACCCAGATGCCTCCGCTCATATTGTTCAGGGTCAGTGAGGTTATGATGCTGTCGGTTGAATAGGGATAGAACGTGGCGGAACAATTGGCACTGCCGCTTTCAATTAATTGCCATGCCTGACTGAACACCCGTCCGGGTTTTGCCACCATGGCAACCGTATCTGCAACCGTAATGTCAAGCAGATCAAGGTTAAAACTTCCGATGGAAGTATTCCCGGAGGTGTTGTTCACCCTGTTGAACTCAATGTAGTAGACCCCTGGTGTGGAGGGATGAAAGCTGATGGCATTGTATCCGCCGGTTGTGTAGAGCTGATTGGGCCCCACACGGGCATTGGCTATGGTTGAAATGAAACCGGTGCCGCTGGTGGGGAGATTGGCCTGGGCACGGACGATATTCCCTTCGCTGTCTTTGATCCGGAAAACGATATGGTTCTGGGGACCTGCTCCGCTTCCGTTAAAACCCATATACACGGTCTGGTTGGCAGCATTGGTGACAAAATAGAGGCGGTTTGCCTCAGTGCAATCATAAATGGCAAACTGCGTCCGGTTTCCATTCCCATCATTGCAATGGTTGGTGAAATCATTACAGAGGTAAAATCCTGTGTTATGGGTGGTGATGTATACCTCTTTCGATCCTTCAGGAAATGCGGAAATTGAAAATAAAATCAACCAGGAAAAAATGACATTCCTGAGTCCTGAATAGAAATAGGTCATAGGTGAATCACTCTGACTTTATGATACACAAAATTATATAAAAGGTTGCATCCTTGAATTAAAAAAGCATTAAACCATTCCCTTGTAAGTACCATCAGTCCTCTACGCATCTGACAGCGAAGGCATTGCTGTTCAGGGCCGGATAGAATGACGCGCTGGGTGTGTATTCCGTATTGGCAACCACTTCATTCAGGCCGTGGGCCCAGGATTTTGTGGAGGAATGGGAAGTGGATGACCAGAACAGGATGGAGCGCAGGGTGGGGTCGGCGGAGGGATACTTCCAGATACTGGTATGGAACCTGATCCCGGAAAGAAGGGCGTTGAAGCCCGAATAACCTCCCGATTTCAGCGGATTGCCGGCAAAGCCGCTGTTGACGTACTGGCTGAAAAGCAGCGCCCAGTCCGATTCTGTGGGCACATGCCATCCGGGCGGACAGAATCCCTGGATCCCTTCGGCATTGTCGTAGTCCATCATTTCGTTCCATTGGTATAATCCCCCCGAAAGGTCACAGTTGGATGGATTGTCATTGTAACAGTATTTCTCATGGATGCAGTTATCGAGCTGGAGCTGCGATGACGGAGTCACCCGGCCGAAGTTCAGGTTGGCAGCCATCCAGCACTGGGTGCCGATAAGGATCGTGGGATAGTTCAGACTGTCCCTGGGATCGGTTAGGCTATCCCCGCAGGTAAACGGAACCACCGGCAAAAGAAAAATCTGTTGGGTGTCGCTGAAGATGCACCCATACATATTTGTATACTCGTATGTTATGGCGATGGTATCCGTACCAATAGGGATGAGGGACGGGGTGAACCACCCGGCAGAAACCCCGGCGCCCGAATAGTTGCCTTCCAGCGGTATCCCTCCGCGAAGCCGGAAAGGCTGTGCCTCCCTGGTGGTATAGGGTTGACAGATCCGGAGGGAAACATCCGGGTGGGGGTTCACCTGGATCGGGAAGAGCGGACTTGCCACTCCGTTGCCGCAATGGTTTTGACCCCGCACCGTGAGCGCCCCGGAGGTGGCTGACGGGGAGAAGTCGAGGCTGACAGAGGTCCCGTTGCTGGTCAAGGTCACACCACTCCCTGAATAGTTCCAAAGGTAATTATCCGCATACTGGATTGCGGGAACGGTAAAGACGACGGCGGATTGGTTCTGGCATACCGTATCAGGTCCCGAGATCGTTCCGGCATCCACCGGCAGCGGATCGGCAAAGACGGGGAATGTGCTCTGACGGCCATCGCCGCAGGTATCGTTGTGCCCCCTTACGGTAATCAGTCCCGATTGGGCTGCCGCGGAGAAATCAACGGTGATCTGGTTGGTGCCTGCTCCGTTGACCAAGGTAACCCCTGGTGGCAGTGTCCAGAGATAGGTGGATGCATGGGCAACAGGCCCTACCTGGTAGATTGCCCCGGAGAACCCCTGGCAAACCGTGTCCTCTCCGGAGATCATGCCGGCCGGTTCCGGCAACGGATTGACCGTGACAAGTGTGACGGTACTGTCTCCAACGCCACAATCGCTCCATCCAGTTACAATAACATTGCCCGATTGGGCAGTGGAGTCGAAATCCACGATGATAGAGCGGGTGCTGTCTCCGCTTATGATGGAAGCTCCCGTGGGAAGAGACCAAAGGTATGCGGAGGCACCGTCGATGGTATCCACTTCATAGACCAATCCTGTTGCCCCCTGGCAAACGGTGTCATCCCCGGTCAAGGGCCCTGCCGGCACAGGGAAGAGCTTCACAGTAAGGGCGAACATGCTGCTGTCGCCGTTGCCGCAGGAATTCTCTCCGCAAACGGTGATCTCCCCCGATTGGGCCGATGCATCGAAATCCACATAGACGGTATCCGTTCCGTCTCCGCTGATGATACTGGCTCCGGGAGGCAGGATCCAGAGATAATTCACAGCGTGCATAATGGCATCTGTCGTGAACATGATACCGCTTTCCGTCTGGCATACCGTATCGGGGCCTGTGATATCCCCTGCGGGGTAAGGTAAGGGATTGACGGTGATGAAGATGGTCGTGTCCGGCCCGTCGCCGCAACCGTTTTGCCCGTATACATGGATCTCACCGCTTGAGGCAGTGGTGGAGTAATTCAGCGTGATCTCCGCGGTATCGCTGCTTCCGGATGCCCCGGGGGGCATCGACCAGAGGTAGGTTTGGGCAAAATGGATAGAATCCACGGCATAATAGACATTTTGCTCTCCCTGGCATACCGTGTCTGCGCCATAAAATCCGGTAGGTTGCCGGGGGAGGGAATCGATATACAGCATCACGGTGTCCCATGCGATGCAGTCGTTGTTATTGACCACCCGAACCCAGTATTCCCCTCCGGTCCCGGTAGTGATGGTCTGGCTTGCTGCTCCATTGCTCCAATGATAGGAGACAAAGCTTCCGGCATCAAAGGTGGTTGAGGTCCCTTCACAGATGGTTTGGTCGGGTCCAAGGTCGACCGTGGCGTTGGGATATAGGCTGAAATGGATGGTGTCTGCCAGTGTACAATAGTTTCCATTCACTACGCAGGAATAATATCCGCTGTCGTGGACCATGTAATACTGGCTGTCGCCCACCAGGACCCACGTTGTGCCCTCCAGCTTGTACCATTCATACGTGTCCATGTTCTCCCCGCCGTCGAGCTCCACGCTGTCGCCCGGACAAAAACTGGCATCGGCGCCGAGATAGAGGCTGCTGAAATCGGAAAAATAGCCGTATTCAGCGCTGGCGCCCGTCTGGTGGACGATCCCCAGGTGAAATTTGCCGGTCGTGTTTTTGATCAGGTTCGGCCCCACCGGAACCTGTCCTGTGGTGAGTTGCTTGCGGGCATAGACCCATAAACTGCCGGTGCCCGGTACGGTGGCAAAATCGGCAGCCGTGATGATCGCTGCGGAACCATTGAGCAGAAAATTGGCTTCGTTCCCGTCGCGGGTCAGGATCAGCAGGGCAAAATTGTTTGCGTTGGTCCGGTTGAAGCCAATCTGTGCTGATCCGGTACAGGAATCCTGCGGAAGGATGGAGGCGCCGAGCTCATTGCCGAAACCGGAGAGATGCATCACATGCACCGGTTTGGATGCTTCCAGGTACACCGTATTGTCTGTGGTGGGAAGCTGGTATTTGTACAATTCCCCCGCCTGGATGTTCGCCACGGCAACCGGATTTCCATTGATGAAGATGTCGGTATTGCTTTGGGTGCCGCATACATACACCCGTTCATTGGTGTTGGCCCAGCCACGGATGGCAATGTATTTCATGCCCAGGATATTCACTGGAATGATCTGGTCGCAGACCACATCATAGGCGCCACCCTGGTATAGGCTGTCGTCCTGCCAGGTGACGGCAATCGGTTTGTCGGAGGTGATATGGGAGCCGTTGAGGGTATGTGCTGCCGAGGTATAAACAGCCCGGCAGGAGAATGTCTCCCCTTTGTCGAGCGTCACTTGGAAAGGGGTGCCGGCAGTGTGTCCGACAATGTCGTCGGAAGGAACAATGGTCACGATTGTATGGTCCTCCGTGGCGACAATCTCAAAGGATTCCTGTCCGACCTGGTTGGCATAATCATTCTGTGAGACAATATAAAAATCGATCCCTACGGCATTCTTCCCTTTCAATGAAAAGATCCCGGGATTGCTTGCATTGGCGCATTCATAGTAGGCCGTCACGTTGCGGTTTGAGGTGAGCAGCAGGCCTCGGTCCAGCACGGTATTGGCCGGAGTATTCTCAATGATATTGATCCAGGTGGTCAGATCGATGCTGAAAGTGGTGTTGGGATTGATCTGCTGCGTGATGGGGGTGAATCCGAGGTTGGCGGGCATCCGGAGCGTGATGTTTGCGGTATCCTCCATGGTGGAGATCCGCATGTAGATGGGCCGGTCTCCGTGCGATTGCGCCAGGTCAGGCGCCACGAACCAGAACTCCTTGTCGATCTGTGCATTAGTCTGAAAGGAGATCAAAAGAAGGACAAGAATCACGTAGATTTGCTTCATCTTTCAGCTTCGAATGGAGCCATAAAGGTAAAAAAATCCCGATTAACCCTCCAGATCTTTCAACGTATAACCCAGCTTCAACAAATTCTCAGGCTTTAGAATCTCCCTCAATTTCTTCTCATCCAACCCGCCAGTCCGCTTGTCCGCCTGTCCGCCTGTCCGCCTGTCCGATTGTCCGCCTGTCCGCCTGTCCGCTTGTCCGCTTGTCCGCCTGTCCGCTTGTCCGCCTGTCCATTCCCCCCATGCCGCTATGATGTCGATTCCCTTTGATCTCATGATGGCCGCTATCTCTGACGCTTTGTTATAACCGATGTAAGGGATCAGGGCGGTGGTCAGGGAGGGGCTGTGCATGACGAGGTTGAGCGAACGGGAGTGATCTGCTGCCAGTCCCGTGAACAGGTGCTCCCGAAGGGTCTGATCACAGGAGATCAGGAGGTTGATGCTTTCCAGCAGGGCATTCCCCATTACCGGAAGGTAAGCGTTCAGTTCGAGGCATCCCTGTCCGGCCAGCCCGGCGATGAGCTGGTCGTTGGCATAGACCTGATGTGCCGCCCCAATAACGAATTCGGAAATCACGGGATTCACTTTTCCGGGCATGATCGTTGAACCGGTTTGTTTGGCCGGGATCGTGACGCTCTTACGGGAGCCCGGATTGGCGATATCGGAGGAGAGAAGACGGATATCAGATACGATCTTTTCCAGGTTCACGGCATGGGCTTTCAGGATGGCATGAACTTCAACCAACGGGTCCATATTGGCTGTGGTGTCCGGCAGGTGTTCCCCCCTGGTTACCGGCAATCCTGTTAATTGCTGCAATTCCCTCACAACCTGCATGGTGTAAAATTGCGGGAGGGCTATTGCCGTTCCCACAGCGCCACCCCCAAGATTCACCTCCTTCAGGCGTTCAAAACATTTGGAAACCCGCCACCAGTCTCGCGACAGCGCTTCGCAATAGCTTCCGAACAATTTTCCGAATGAGGTGGGAACCGCCTCCTGCATCTGGGTATAGCCGATGCGGAGTGTGTTCCGGTATGCCTGTTCCAGTTTCTCAACCTCTTCACGGAGAGCGTTGATCCGTTTCTCCAGATCCTGCAGCAAAAATATGGTGGCCACTTTCAACGCGGTGGGGACAACATCATTGGTGGACTGATACCGGTTGGCATCTTCCAGCGGATCCACCAGGGTATAATCCCCCGGATCCCGTTTCAGTCGAAGAAGGGCGACATTGCTCAGGATCTCATTGATGTTCATGTTGATACTGGTTCCCGCCCCGCCCTGTATCGCCGGCACAATGAAGGAGTAGAAATGCTCCCCCCGTGAGATCTCTTCGGCCGCCATAATCAACGCCTCAATCTTCTCCCTGTCCGCCTGTCCGCCTGTCCGCTTGTCCGCTGGTCCGCTGGTCCGCTTGTCCAAAGCCCGGCCGTAAGCCTGGATGGTTTTCAGACAGGCCAGCTTCACCAGCCCCATGGCCCGGTACCATTCAAAACTGAAATGGTGCTTGTCGGGAAAATTTTCTGTGGCCCGAACCGAGTGAATTCCATAGAGGGCTTCGGCAGGCAGTTGCTTTTCACCGAGAAAATCCCGTTCGATCCTGTATTTCACTCCTGTGGCCATATTATACGCGGATTACAACTCCACAAAAATAAAAGAAAAAATCCGGAACTATTTTTTTTGACGCAGGATGACCAGCCTTATCCCGATCTCCTTTCAAATCATTACTTTTGTGCGTCAACGGGAAGAGTATTATGAGCAAGACACGCGACACCAAACCACATATCGGCATCTTCGGACGGAGAAACTACGGAAAGAGTTCCCTGATCAATGTGTTGACCGGACAGGAGATTGCCATCGTATCGGATGTTCCTGGAACCACGACAGATCCGGTGAAGAAGTCGATCGAGATTGACGGGATCGGTCCGGCGATCCTCGTGGATACGGCCGGAATGGATGACGACGGAATACTGGGGACCAAGCGGATAGCCAAAAGCAAAGAGGTGATCCGTATGATCGATCTGGCGATCCTGGTCATTGCCGGCAACCGGTTCGACCTGGTGGAGAAACAGTTGATCGAAGAATTCATCGGTCTGGATGTTCCTTTTCTGATTGTTCATAACAAAGAGGATCTTGAACCGCTCTCCCCTGAATTGGGCCGGCAACTTACTGTTAGCTATCAGGTGTCGGTTATTTCAATCAGTGCCCTGCATCCGGGCAATCTGGAGGAGCTCATTTCCGGCATCCGGGATACCATTCCTCCAACCGCCTACAGGAAAACCACCCTGGTGGGAGATCTGATCTCCTACGGGGATGCCGTGTTGCTGATTACCCCGATCGATATCGAAGCGCCAGAGGGGCGGATGATCCTTCCCCAGGTTCAGGTGATCCGGGATGTACTGGACCATGACGGGGTGTGTATCGTTCTCAAAGAGCGGGAGGTGGATGGGTTCCTGCGAAAGATGAGCCCCAAGCCTGCTCTGGTGATCACTGACAGCCAGGTATTTCCCAAGGCGGATGCGGCAATTCCCAAAGAGATTCCACTGACCAGTTTCAGTATCGTGCTGGCACGGCAAAAGGGGGACTTTGAGGCCTACCTGAAAGGGACTCCGCACATCAGCGACCTGGAGGATGGCGACAGGGTGCTGATCCTCGAATCGTGCACCCACCATGTCACCTGCGACGATATCGGACGGGTCAAGATCCCCAGGTGGATCACCAACTTCACGGGAAAACAACTCCACTTTGACATAGTGTCAGGCCTGACCAGGATCGAACGCCCCATCACCGATTATTCACTGGTGGTGCAGTGCGGAGGATGCATGATCTCCCGGAAACAGCTTCACCAACGGCTGAAGCCTGCGATTGATGCCGGAATTCCCGTGACCAACTATGGGATGGCGATTGCCTATGTGCACGGGATCTACAACCGGGCCATCCAGCCCTTCACCGATACTTCCGGGGCCGAATACCTGTAAAGAGGGCTTTACAGATGATTTGCCGGTCCGGGAGGTTTAAGGTGTCGTTACGGAGACCGGAAGCACTTTCCCGTTAAAATACTTTCCTCCTGTGAGGGCGAAATCAACGATGTACTGGGCCATTTGGGTGGGATTGAAGGAAGCCTCGGCATGAGGGAAGGCGTGCCGGAACATCTCGGTATCCACGCCGCCAAGTGCCAGACAGTTCACCCGGATGTCATCGTCGGAAAGTTCAACTGCCAGGGCTTCCGTGAAGATGGTGACGGCCCCTTTGCTGGCGCTGTAAGCAGAGAGACCCCTGAATTTCCTGCTTCCCTGGACCCCCCCGAGACTGCTGATATTCACGATGTGGGCCCCTTTGTTCATGAGGGGAACCATCGCCTGGGTAAAAAAGAACAATCCTTTGATGTTAACATTGAAGAGATCATCAAAATCGGCTTGGTCCATCTTGAGGAAGGGTTTGTTGACCAGTAAACCGGCGTTGTTGATCAAAATATCGCAGTGAGGCATGTAGGTTTGGATCCGCTGGATCACCAACGAATAGAAGTCGAACTGGGTGAGGTCGAAGGCATAGGGGGTGATGTTGGCTTCCGGCTGATTTTTTTTGCATTCTTCGACAAGGGCCCGTAACCTCTTTTCATTGCGCGATATAGCCACCAAGTGGTTTTTCTTTGAACGGGAGAGTATTCTTACAATCTCACTGCCAATACCCTGACTGGCGCCTGTTATAACGACATTCATAAACGAATCGGTTTGGGGAGATAAAGGTACATCTTTTAAATGGAAGCGTTCCAGGCAATTTTTTTTTATCTTTGCACGAGATTCATTAAACTTATGATCATGAAAAAATTATTCCTTCTTTTTACGGGGATGGTGCTTTCCGCGGGAACCCTGTTTTCCCAGACAGAAGCGACCACGCCTGTCGTAATGGCACCCGTCTTTTTCGATATCTCGCCCCCATTGCGTGATATGGTTCAGATGGACCCCGGACAAACAGATATGACCTGGAAAAACGGGGTTGTGAAAAACAATCTCCATCCCTTTGGGAAATCCACCGAAGTGATGCAGGGGTATGATCCTGTCAGGCAGTACTGGTTTGGCGATGTGGTTACAGATACCACCATTGTGAATATTCCCGGGATCTCCGGGAACGGTTCATTGGTTCCTCCGGATACCGATGGCGAAGTGGGCCTCGATCATTATTTTCAGGTGGTGAATGTTTCATTTCAGATCTTTGACAAAACAGGTGCATCGGTAATGGGACCCTCCCTGAACCGCACGATTTGGAATGGATTCAGCGGCCCATGGGGTAGCTCCAATGACGGTGACGCCGTGGTGCTTTATGATGAGGATGCAGATCGCTGGCTCTTTTCGCAGTTTGCGCTGCCCAACTATCCTTACGGCCCTTTCTATGAAATGATTGCCGTTTCCCTGACAGGCGACCCTACGGGTTCCTGGGCCCGTTATGGCTATGCGTTCACCGATATGCCTGACTATCCTAAACTGGCTGTATGGCAAGATGGGTATTACATGTCCATCAACCGGTTTACCTCAGGAAGCACCAACTATGCCGGCGTAGGTGCGGTTGCTTTTGACCGTGACGCCATGCTGGCAGGCGATCCGAATGCCGAGATGGTGATGTTTACGCTTGGCTCAGGCAATGCAGCCTACTGCATGCTCCCTTCCGATTGCGACGGCGATCTGCCCCCGGCTGGGACACCGAACTATTTCATGTTTCTCAGTGATGGGCCCAATCAGATCGGGATCTATGAATTCACTGTGGACTGGAGCAACACAGCCAACTCTACCTTTACCTCGGTTGGCGCGTTGAATGTTACTCCATTCTCCGGAAACATCCCGGGAAATATCCCTCAGAAAAATACATCTGTTGTGCTGGATGACATGGGCGGACGCCTGATGTTCCGCCTTCCCTTCCGGACCTTTACCGACCACTGGTCTATTGTATGTAATGCCACCGTGAACGCCGGCGACGGGATTGCCGGGATCCGCTGGTGGGAATTGAGAAAGACCTCGGGCAACGATTGGGTCGTACATCAGGAAGGAACCTACAATCCTGATTCACACTACCGCTGGATGGGAAGTATCGCCATGGATGAGGACGGTGACATCGCACTCGGATATTCCGTTTCGAGTTCCACCCTCTTCCCCTCTATCCGCTATACCGGCCGGATGGCGAATGACCCCCTCAACGTCATGACGATCGAAGAGAGCGGGATTGCCAACGGGGGCGGCTCCCAGACCAATACCTGGAGCGGGAACCCAAGCCGCTGGGGCGATTACAGCTGTATGTCGGCTGACCCGGATGAAGAGGCTACTTTCTGGTACACCCAGGAGTACTATACCACCCAATCCCAGGCAATGTGGAAAACCCGGATCGGGTCATTCAGCTTCGCAGGGATCATGTCACTAAGTGTTACAGCCACCCCAGATCAGGTGTGCATGGGCAACAACACCGCATTGCTTGCCAATGCCTCGGGAGGCAGCGGGACCTACACCTATAGCTGGGGGTCTGTTCCTGCCGGTTTCACTGCAGATGTTCAGAACCCAACGGCTACCCCCACCGAAACAACAAAATATTACTGTGATGTCGACGACGGAACACAGGTAAAAACCGATACGGTCCTCGTAACGGTGAACTCCAATCCTGAAGTAAATGCAGGAGAGGATCAGACACTTCTCAATACCGTAGCGATCGTTAACCTCGACGCCGAAGCCTCCAACTACCTGAGCCTGCTCTGGACCACTGAAGGCGATGGCCATTTCTGGAAAGACACTGCCATGACCAACTACTACTACCCCGGAACCCAGGATCTTGCCCAGGGAGTTGTTCTCACCCTGACAGGTTATCCCAGGCCCACATGCACCGATACGGTTTCGGATAATGTCACCATCCATTTTGTTCCTGCCGTCGGGATCCCGGATACGGAAGCCAACGTGTTCAATATGCAGCTGATGCCCAATCCTTCCAACGGACTGGTGACAATCAACCTGAGTGGTTTGAATGCGTTTGAGACCCTTCTCTCCATCACATCAATCCAGGGAAAACTGGTTCACCGTGAAATGATCGGGGCCGGACAAACGACCATTGCCAAACAAGTTGACCTCAGCGGGTTCCCCTCAGGAATCTACTTTGTCAGGGTAAGCAACCAGGTTGGCAACATCGTCCAGAAACTCGTAATCGAATAGATTCAAGAAGTTTATATCAGCAAAGGCTGCCAATTCATGGCAGCCTTTTTTTTATCATCATTCAACAAAAATGTACTTATATTTGTATCTTAATGTATAAATATAAAAGTGTATGAAACTAACCTTCTTCCTTATCAGCATCACCCTTCTTTTTATTGGCTTGATGCTATTCTCCTCCTTTGGCGGAGATGCAAACACCGATTATCCGAGTGGGAGTCCGGCCGGGTATACCGGTTCTCCTTACGACGGCCAGGATTGCCATAATTGCCATGGAGGGTCCACAGCAGTGGTGGACGACTGGATTACCTCCGATATACCACCTGACGGATACACACCCGGAACCAGTTACACCATCACGGTGACGGTTACCGGAACAGGAACGAAGGGCTTTGAGGTCTCCCCTCATGATGTCGACGGGAATCTCCTGGGAACCCTTACGGCTGGCCCGGGCAATAAACTGGTTGGGAGCAATAAATACGTGACCCAAAGTTCGGGTTCTTCATCCAACCCCAAGGTATGGACCTTCACCTGGACAGCGCCTTCCGCCGGAACCGGAGAGGTGACCTTCTGGGGAGCGTTTGCTGTTGGGAAACCAACCACAAAGACCTCCTCCATGACCGTCCAGGAGAATCCGGCTCTTCCGTTGACGGTTGATGCCACTGCCGATCCCTCTCACATCATGAGTGGTGATTCGTCACACCTGGGAGTGTTGGTAAGCGGCGGTTCAGGCAGCTATACCTACTTTTGGACATCAGATCCTCCGGGATTTTCTTCCACGCTTCAGGATCCCTGGGCAGCCCCTGAAGAGAATACAACCTATTTTGTCGAGGTCTCCGACGGGAGTGTCACTGAAACCGATTCCGTTGAGGTTACGGTGGCGGGAGTGGGGATCCGTGAGCCTGCGGCTGATGCCGGCATCTTGTTATTTCCCAATCCGGTGGTTCAATACATGACCATCGTGGCCGACGGATGGAATCTGGAGGGTATGGAAGCCGCCGTTTACTCGACGTCGGGTAAGCTTCTGGTATTACTGCCGGTCAGAGATTATCCTCCGAGAACACCTTACCGGATGGATCTGGGCATGTTGCCGCCGGGCCCATATCTTTTTCAGCTTCGTAATGCGCAAAATCAAATAACGCGGAAGATTGTTAAAATTGATTAAATAAAAATGTATCTTTGCCTGATATTTTATCAGGGTGGCTCCTGATTTACGTTCTTACCATATTTGTTTCTTCAGGGCAGGGTGAGATTCCCGACCGGCGGTATAGTCCGCGAATCCCGATAAACCTTAACCGGTTGATCGGGACCGAGCCGAGGCAGTTACGGCACCGACAGTTACAGTCTGGATGGAAGAAGAATAAAAACAAGGTGGCTGATTACAAGCGATACCTAACGCTTTATTATATGGCCCTGGGGAATGATGCCGTGAAGGCATCCTGGTAGAGACGAGCTAACTGTCGTCCCTGCCTTTCTCCAGGGCTGTTTTATTTTATGAAGGAAGATATCAACTACATGAAGCTGGCGTTGAGGCTGGCAAAAAAGGGGTCCGGATGGGTCAATCCAAACCCGATGGTCGGAGCCGTGATCGTGAAGGACAATGAGATCATCGGGCAGGGATACCATGAGTATTTTGGCGGGCCCCACGCGGAGGTGAATGCTTTCAACGCGTGTAAAAAATCCCCGTGGGGAGCCACCCTCTATGTTGCCCTGGAACCATGCGTGCACCATGGGAAAACACCTCCCTGCGCCGAACTCATTGTGAAAAAAGGGATTAAACGAGTGGTGATCGCCATGAAAGACCCGAATCCGTTGGTGAACGGAAAAGGGGTTGAACTCATGGAGAACAATAATGTCATAGTGGAAACTGGTCTCCTGGAAGAGGAGGCGGCACGGCTTAACGAGGTTTTCATTAAATTTATCACCACCCGCAAACCTTTCTGCCTCTACAAAGCCGCCATGACCCTCGACGGGAAGATCGCCTCGGTATCCGGGGATGCAAAATGGGTCTCCGGAGAGGCATCCCTCAAGCTGGTGCATAAGCTCAGGCACGACTACGCTGCCATCATGGTGGGAATAGGTACTGTATTGAAAGACAACCCGAAACTGGATGCCAGGCGAAGATGGAAGATCAGTAAAAACCCCCTGAAAGTCATCGTGGATTCCCTGGCCAGGATTTCTCTCGATTCCAACGTGATGAAGATCAATCCCCAGCTGACCCTGATGGCTGTCACCCAGCAGGCGGATTCGGGAAAGCTGGCTGAGATCAGGAGGATGGGAGCCCAGGTGGTGGTGTGCCCGGAGAAAGACGGGCAGGTTGATCTGGAGTACCTCATGCTGGCACTTGGACTGATGGACATCGACAGCGTTTTCCTGGAAGGTGGAGGGACACTGGCCTTTTCAGCGATGAGAGACCAGATCATCGACAAGGTGATGCTCTTCATCACCCCGCGATTCATCGGAGGGAAGAAAGCACCCACTGTTCTTGAAGGAGACGGGATCCGTAAGCTATCCGACGCGATCCCCTTCTCCATCTCAGGGATTAAACGAATCAAAGAGGACATCCTAATCGAAGGGTACTTATGTTCACAGGAATTATAGAGGAAGTGGGCGTTGTGCACGCGGTTCGCCGCAGGGGAAAAGCAATTGCACTGGAGATCAGGGCAAAGAGGGTCCATGAGGGGATGAAGTTCGGGGACAGCATCTCCATTGACGGCGTTTGCCTGACCGTCGCCATCCTTCACAGCGAAGGCTTTTCCGTTGATGTGATGCCCGAAACCATGACACGCACCACCTTTCACCGGCTGAACTCCGGCAGCAGGGTGAACCTGGAACGGGCACTCAGGTTGAGCGACCGGCTGGGAGGGCACATCGTTTCAGGTCACATTGACGGAACCGGCCGCATCGTTGAACGACGCAGGGAGGAGAATGCCGAATGGTTCCAGATAGAAACATCCCCGGAGATCCTGCGCTATATTGTGCCCAAAGGATCGGTGGCCATCGATGGCGTCAGCCTGACAGTCATCGGGGTTGGTCGCCGGACCTTCTCAGTTGGCATTATCCCGGTGACGCAGCAGGAGACGACGATGCTTGCCAGACAAACCGGCTCCGACGTGAACATCGAATGTGATATCATCGGAAAATATATTGAGAAACTTGCCGGGGGAAGAGGCCATGATTCGGGAGTGAATCTGGACACCCTCGCGAAGAACGGATTTATCTAACTTTAAACAAACTCAAATCAACTATGAATTCATTCAACACAATACCCGAAGCGATTGAAGATATCAGGCAGGGAAAGATGGTGGTGGTCGTTGATGATGAAGACCGGGAAAATGAAGGAGACCTGGTCATGGCAGCCGAAAAGTCATCACCGGATGCGATCAATTTCATGGCGAAATTCGGAGGAGGGCTGATCTGTATGCCTGTCAAAAAAGAACGGCTCGAAGAGCTGCATATCGACAGGATGGTGGCGAAGAACACTGACCCGAATAAAACCGCCTTTACCATCAGCATTGATGCTACCGAATGTAAAACAGGCATTTCGGCCCAGGAGAGGGCGCTGACCATCAGGAAAGTGCTTGATCCGGTATCCGCTCCCAAGGATTTCACGAGACCCGGACACATCTTTCCCATCGAGTACAGGGAGGGCGGGGTGCTGGTGAGAGCTGGCCATACCGAAGCATCCATCGATTTGGCCACCATTGCCGGACTCTACCCGGCCGGGGTGATCTGCGAGATCATGAACGAAGACGGTTCCATGGCACGCGTTCCGGAATTAATGAAGTATTGTACAAAACATGACCTGAAGATCATCACCATTGCCGATCTCATCGATTATCGCCGAAAAACGGAAAAGATAGTCACCTGCAACACGGTGGTGAACCTTCCTACCCGCTACGGCTACTTCAAGGCCCACAGCTATCAGAGCCTGATCACAGGCGAGGACCACCTGGCCCTGGTGAAAGGCGACATCAGCACCGATGAACCGGTCATTGTACGGGTCCATTCCGAATGCCTGACCGGGGATGTGTTCGGTTCCCTGCGCTGTGATTGCGGAGAGCAACTGGATATGGCCATGAAAAGGATCAGCCAGGAAGGGAGGGGGGTTTTGCTCTACATGAGGCAGGAAGGAAGAGGGATTGGTCTGGCTAACAAGATGAAAGCCTATCATCTGCAGGACGAAGGTATGGATACCGTGGAGGCGAACCAGGCTCTTGGTTTTTCAGCCGACATGAGGGATTACGGGATTGGCGCCGAGATCCTGGCCGACCTTGGGATCCGAAAGATCAGGCTCCTTACCAACAACCCAAAGAAGATCAGCGGAATCGAGGGTTTCGGACTGGAGATCGTTGAACGGATGCCAATCGAAGTGAAACACAATGCCAATAACAAACTTTACCTGATGACCAAAAGGGACAAACTGGGGCACATGCTCAGCTTCACGGAAGAGATTGATATGAAATACTGAATTAGGCTATAAGTTATAGGGTATAAGTTATAAAGGATAAGATGTTTGATGTTAGATATTGGATTTTAGATAGTAGATGTTGAATAGAATCCCGAATCTAATATCCAATATCCAAAAACCAACAACCAAAAACCAACAACCAATAACAAAACAAAATATGAAAACAATAGAAGGTAAACTGGATGCGAAACAGTTGAAATTCGGGATCGTGGTGGCAAGGTTTAATGAATTCATCAGCAGCAAGCTGCTTTCAGGCTGCCTCGATGGACTTCACCGGCACGGAGCCGACGAGGGAAACATCGAAACGGTATGGGCTCCGGGAGCTTTCGAGATCCCTTTTCTGGCCAAGAAGATGGCCGCTTCCGGAAAATACAATGCCGTGATCTGCCTTGGGGCTGTCATCCGCGGAGCCACCCCCCATTTCGATTTTGTTGCCGCTGAGGTCTCAAAAGGGATCGCTTCAGTCGGCCTCGATGCCGGTGTTCCGGTGATCTATGGCGTTCTCACGACCGACAATATCGAACAGGCGATTGAGCGGGCCGGCACCAAGAGTGGGAACAAGGGCTTCGACGCCGCTTTGGCTGCGATCGAGATGGCTAATGTAATCTCCCAGATCTGATCCGGGATCCCCTTCTTGCAGGGTGATTACTACGCCATTCATCCCGCTTCCGAGAAAAAGCCCCATCTCTGCCGGATGGTCCCTTTTATAAGACCATAACAGGTGGTTCATTGACCACTGGCTGTTGATCTGGATCGCCAGGGTCAGGGCAATAAACAGATACATCTTCATCCTCCTTGATTCGCTGAATTGAGCGATAAAGATAAAGGATGAATCCTCCGAAAAAAATACGTAAATCAACGTAATTTTGCATGAAATCGACTACGTAAATGAACGTAGAAGAGGTCAGAAAATCTACGTAATTTCTACGTAGCTTTGGAAGGACCAGGTAAGATAAGGTTGTTCATGAAGGCAAACTGAACCAGTTCAGCCGTGGAGTGAAGGCCACATTTCTTGTAGATGTTGCTTCTGTGCGTCTCCAGGGTCCTCCTGGAAACTCCCAGCTGCTCAATGATCATTTCGGGAGTGTGGCCTTTGATGATCAGGCGCAGGACCTCTATCTCCCGGCGGGTAAACAATACTTTTACGGGTTTACCCTGTTTAGCTCCCTGGCGTGTCTTCGGTTGCTTTTCCTCTTGGATGCCGATGTCTGATTCAACAATAAGGTGCTGTTCTCCATTCATGACATTATAGATCGCCGCCACGATATCTTCCGTCCCGGCAGTTTTGGAGACGATGCCTTTGATCCCGGTGCCGAGAAGTTCCCGGATATTCTCCCTGGAGATGAATCCCGAGATCATGATGATATTGATTCCGGGTAAGTCCTTGAGCAACTGGGCTGATGCTCTCATGCCATTCAGTTTGGGCATGGAATAATCCATCAGGACAATATCCGGATGTATATCTGGAGCTTTGATGATAGCCTGGATGCCGTTGATCGCTTCGTGAACCTCCCACAAAGGATTGTAACTGATCAAAAGTGATTTCAACCCTTTTCTGACCAGAACGTGGTCGTCCACAATAAGTATTTTCATATTCACATAAATAAAAGATCCGATCAGAAAGACTCTCCGATCATAAAAAAGGTTGGGTGACTTAACTAAAGTTTTATTTACGGGTGATCACAAAACAGGTACGGCGGTTCAGGGCCCGCCCCTCTTCCGTGTCGTTGGTGGCAAGTGGTTGTGTCTCTCCATATCCTTTGAATGTGAGACGACTGGCAGGAACATGGTTGGCGATCAGGTAATCGTATACCGATTTTGCCCGGTTCTCGGAAAGGATGAGGTTGGCGGCATCATTGCCAATGGCATCTGTATGGCCCTGGATCTGAATGGAGAGGCTGCTGTTGAGTTCAAGGAATTCAATCAACTGGTTCAGGACCACTTTCGATGCGGGAGTAAGTTCGTAGGAGTTGAAATCGAAATAAATATCATTGATGAGGTAGGATTTTTCCAGCTCGATGGGCTTGATCTCCATGTCGACCGTAGCTGGTTTCTCAAAGGTGGAGTCGACCCGGGAGATGTATCTCGATTCATATACATACCCCTCCTTTTTGATCGTCATGATATAATCGTTGTTAAAGGGCGCTACGGCGACATATTTTCCGGTAGTGGTATCCAGGCTCACCTCGTTGATCTTCTGGGTCTCCACGTTCTTCAGCTCAATCCTGGCTTTTAACGGCTCGATGCTTTGTTCATCCTTTACCTTTCCTTTGATGAACAATACCTTCTCGGGCCTAACCTTGTCGTAGAGTTCAAATGAGTAAAGGTCCCAGCCGCCCTTCTCCTTCAGTTTGTTGGAGGCAAAAAAGCCCCGTGTGCCGTCGGTGCTCACAAAAAAGCCGACCTCATCCTCCGGGGAATTGATCGGATATCCCAGATTTACCGGTTTCCGGTAGGTTCCGTCATCCTGAAGCTTCGTATAGAAGATGTCATAACCCCCCATACCCATCCAGCCATCTGAGGAGAAATAGAGTGTTTTTCCGTCGGGATGAATGAAGGGGGACTTCTCATTTCCGGAGGTGTTGATCAGGGGACCCAGGTTCACTGGAGCCCCCCATTCTCCGTTAGGTACGCGGGTGGCTTTGTAAATATCGTATCCTCCGTACCCTCCAGGCCGGTCGCTGACAAAGAAAAGCACTGTTCCGTCGGCCGAGATGCTCGGCTGGGATTCCCACGATGACGGCTTGTTGATCCGTGCACCGGGGTTTTTTATCGGCTGCCACTCATCATTCTTGAACTCGGAGAAGAAAATATCGCAATTGAGGTAATGGTTCACTTTGTCGTAGTTGCACACGGTGTAAAAAAGCAGGTTGTTGTCCGCTGTCAGCGTGGGCCCCCCTTCGTTATCGTTGATGTTGAACGGTTCCGGCATCTCTTCTCCGGCAGGGAATTTTCCCTCGTCGTCACACTGGCTGTACATGAACTTCTCCTTGTACCCGGAAGTCTGGAGCAGCGAATTCCGGCCGGGCAGGATCTTTTTCTCCCGTGTGAACATCGCAAACTGGTTGTCGGGACTGAGGATCGCCAGATACTCATTTTCAGGCGAGGAAATCCCCTCCACCACCTCGGGATTGAATGGTACGGGATGGCTGACCATCTCGAGGTAAAATTTGGAATAGTCCAGCAGGCTGACCGCACGGTTGTAATCCTCATCGGACTTGATCTTGTCGACATCGCTGAGAAAAGCTGTGAGTTGCTGCACCGTTGCATGGTAATCTTCGCGGCTGTAGGCAATTTCACCAAGGTAGTAATGGACATACGGATCGTAGCCGGGACAAATCTCCAGCACTTTTTTGAAGTAGGTTTCCGCAAGAGCGAAATCGGAATCCCGGCGTTTGACATAACAGCTTCCGAGAATGAACCAGGCATCGGCCATTTCGGGGTAACGGGTAGTCAGATCGAGCATTGACTGCGAGGCCAGGACATAATTCCCCCGGTTGTAACTGCTTTTTCCCGATTCATAAACCTTTTGGTCCTTTTTATCCAGGGTAATGGTGCAGGTGTCCTGGGCCGCCAAATCACATGCTGCGGTTAAACCAAGGATGAGAACAAGCCACAGGGAGATTCGGAAAATGCCTGAACAGCCGTACATGGCGGGGATTTTATTCAAAGATAGTTGAATTTATCTTACCTTTACTGTGTTTAAACGGAAACGGTGAAAAATAGATGAACCATGAAGAATCCAGTGCGTGTTGGGATGATCCAGGTCTCCTGTTCTGCCGACAGGCAGGCTAACCTTGAAAAGGCATCCGCGAAGATCCGGGAAGCAGCCTCACAGGGGGCTCAGATCATCTGCCTCCAGGAGCTCTTTTCTTCACTCTATTTCTGCTGGGAGGAGAACTATGATTTCTTTGATCTGGCCGAAAGCGTTCCGGGTCCTACCACCGGTCTGTTTGGGAAACTGGCCGGAGAGCTTGACGTGGTGCTGATCGCCTCCCTCTTTGAGAAACGGGCACAGGGAGTCTACCACAATACAACGGCAGTGATCGATGCCGACGGAAGCTACCTTGGGAAATACCGGAAGCACCATATCCCGGATGATCCCGGATATTACGAGAAATTCTATTTTACTCCAGGTGATGGTGATTACCAGGTGTTTAACACACGGTTTGCCCGGATCGGTGTATTGGTTTGCTGGGATCAGTGGTATCCTGAAGCAGCCCGAATCACCGCCCTGAAGGGGGCGGAGATCCTGTTCTATCCGACAGCCATCGGGTGGGCCGAATCCCAGGATGAGGCCACCAACAAGCAACAGTTTCAAGCCTGGCAAACCGTTCAGCGTGGACATGCCGTTGCAAATGGCCTCTATGTGGTGGCGGTGAATCGTACCGGGAAGGAGGGGGCGATGAATTTCTGGGGTGCCTCCTTCATCGCCGGACCGATGGGAGAACTCCTCTGCCAGGCGCCTCACCATAAGGAGTCGATCCATGTGGAGGAGTTGGACCTGCAACGCATCGACGAGATCAGGGTTCACTGGCCTTTTTTACGTGACCGGCGGATTGACAGCTACAAGCCGATATTGAAACGGTACCTGGATAGTGATGAAGTGATGAAGTGACGGAGTGACGGGGTGAAGGAGGAATGAGGAAGGAGGAATGATGAGTGATACGCGAAAAAAATCCAATTTCCAATATCCAATATCCAATATCCAACATTCGGCATCCGGATTCCGGCATCTGACAACCCATAACCTATAATCTAAAGCCTACAACCTACAGCGAACCGTTATGTTTGACCTTGAGCAGCATACCCCCAAAGAGCTTGGTTACCGGTTCCCCGCAGAATGGGAGCCGCATCGGGCCACCTGGCTGAGTTACCCGCATGCAGGATCCTATTCATGGCCGGGAACACTTCCCCGGATCTATCCCTTCTACAACAAATTCATCAGGGAGATCGCCAAAGGAGAGCAGGTATGCATCAACATCCGGGATCAGAAGCTGAGGGAACGAACCGCCAGGGAACTCGAAAAGGCAGGAGTGGAGTTAGAGCGGATCACCTTTTACCTGAACCCGACCAACGACGCCTGGTGCCGGGATCATGGTCCGGCCTTTCTGGTCAATCCGGAAGCTGCCCAACGAAAGGTCATTGTAAGCTGGATGTACAACGCCTGGGGAGACAAGTATCCGCACGACCTCGACGACAAGATCCCCATGCTTGTGGGGCAGTACCTCGACCTCCCGGTCTATTATCCCGGGATCGTGATGGAAGGGGGTGCGGTGGAGTTCAACGGAAAAGGAACCCTGCTGACCACCACCGCCTGCCTCCTCCATGAAAACAGGAACCCCAACCTTCTGCAGCACGAGATCGAGGAGAAACTCAGGGATTATTACGGCGTGGAACAGGTTCTGTGGCTGGATGATGGGATCGACGGCGACGATACCAACGGCCATATTGACGATTGCGCCCGGTTTTTCAAAGAGGATGGCATCATCACGATGGTGGAGCCAAACCGCCTCGATGCCAACCATCAACCCCTGAAAGAGAATCTGAAAAAACTCCGCTCTTTCCGGCTTCTCAACGGGAAACAACCCGACATAGCGGAGATCCCGATGCCTAAACCGGTGGTCTACGAAGACCAGCGGCTTCCGGCCTCCTATGCCAACTTCTATATTTCTAACCATGCCGTGATCGTACCAACCTTCCGCTGCCGCGAGGATGATGTGGCCCTCTCCATTCTGGAAGAGTGCTTTACCGACCGACCGGTTATCGGGATCGACTCGGTGGAGATCATTTGGGGACTGGGGAGCTGGCACTGTTTGAGCCAGCAGGAACCGGTGTGAACAATAAGGAATTGGGAATGAGGAATCGGGAATGAGGGAAGGGGGAACCGAGGAATTCAGGAAAGCAAAGAAGGTCAGTTTGGCATCTATTACATATTCAGTTACATATATATGAAAAAGTGGATTTTCTTCTCATTTGCCCTGATCGTCATGGAAGTGTCTGGTTCCTGGGTGCAGTTCGGCCCTGAAGGGATCCAGGCGAACCGGGTCAGGTTTCAGGTGTATGATGGCCCGGATTGGGCGATTTGTCACGATGGCGGATTTTGCCTGTACGACCCCGGGTCGCAAACCTGGACGGATTATCCCTCTGCCCTTCCCGTCATCGATGCCTGTTACCTTGACGGAGAAGGAATCCTTGTCATCATGGGGAATGGAACGGATTCGGATGGAATTTACAGGTTCAATACCCTCTCCGGTGAGTTTGAACTGATCCTGTTTGTCGATTCGCCTTTCTTCATCCATTACAGTGAAAGCAGCCATACCTATTACGTGGGTCACTACATGGAGCTGTTGCAGTCGGCCGATGGCTATTCATGGACCCCGGTGGATACTTTCATCAACCGTACGGTCGTGGCCATGGACAGCTATGAGAACCATGTGGTGGTTTCGGAGATGGACAACCTTTACGGGATCTGGTATTCGGATGATGACGGAACCACCTGGACGCTGAGCCCCTACAGTCCGGAGATCAACTCCCTCGGATTCGATCCTGATGGAAAACTGTACGGAACCTTCCCTGATAACAGCTGGTCTTCAGGCCTCTGGTCATCCACGGACTATGGCGCCACCTGGGATGTGGAGTTCTGGTCGGTGGGGTTGAATTGTGTCGGGTTTGATTTCGATCATGTATTCGCAGGATGGGGGGAGGAGGCCCATCCCCCTGATGAAGGGGTTGCCTGGTTTCATCCGGAAACGGGTTCGCTGACCTTTCTCAATGATGGCCTGCCGAACCTCCTCATCAACCAGATCACATACAACCCGGGGATGAGTGCCATCGCCCTGTTTTGCTGCACGGAAAACGGGGCGTATGTCTCCTGCGATTATTACCTGGGGATCCCGGATATCACTGATCCGGCAACTCTGAGCGACGTGGTGGTATTTCCCGATCCGGGATCATCGTCCGTCAGGCTGGAATACAACCTGGCACGAACGGCCAAGGTCAGTGGACAACTGGTCAGCGCTTCCGGTTCCATCCTATGGTGTTCTGAACCTGACAGGCAATCTCCCGGTATCCATACCACAGATCTCGACATCCGGTACCTTGCATCCGGAATCTACTTCATTCAGTTGCAGGCGGGGGATCAGGAAGTGGTGAGACGGGTGGTAAAATTGTAAAACGATAACAACCGACAGGCGGAGGAAGGATCAATGAGGAAGGAGGAATGAAAAATGAGGAATATTGCGCGATGTATAAAAACCAAAACCCAATATCGCGCATCGCGTACCCAGTGATCCTGTCCGCCTGTTACAACTTGTCCTCCATAACCAGCGCTGCCATCGCTTCCACAATGGGCACGGCCCTTGGGACCACGCACACGTCGTGACGCCCTTCGGCTTTGAAGATGATCTGGTCGCCGTCGCGGTTGATGGTCTGCTGTTCCATCATCAGGGTGGAAACCGGTTTGAAGGCAACATTGAAGGTGATGTCCATCCCGTTGGAGATGCCTCCCTGGATGCCTCCCGAGTGGTTCGTTCGGGTTCGGATCAGGTTTTCTTCCAGGATGAACTCCGTATCGATGCTGATCCCGGAAGGGAACTCGTCGAGCACCCCGCCAACGGCCTTGCCATTGCAAAGGAAGCATACATTTTTGCGAATCCGATCTCAGTTGGTTAGAGCAGTAGACCCAAAATCTATTGGGCCCAGGTTCAAGTCCTGGTGGGCCCACAAATCATCAAGTTAAAAGGATTAAATCGTAACAGGATGTAAGCCTTTTTTAATTAAGTTCGCCAAGCAATCTGCCAGGGGTCATACCCAACCTTACACTATGGCCAAATCGTTGATATCGGCGTTCAAGGAATTTGTTGAGATATCCTATTGGAAGCACAGGAACCTCATTGAGGGTTCGTTGGACAATTCTCATTACGAGTTCTTCTACACCACCTATTTTAACATTTCCGGTTCATTTTATTCCGGTAAAAAAATTCTTGACATTGGTTGCGGCCCCAGAGGAAGCCTTGAATGGGCCTCAATGGCGGTGGAACGGATTGGTATTGATCCGTTGGCAGACAAATATCTGAAGCTGGGTGCTGCGCGTCATAAAATGACCTACACAAAAGCCTACCTGGAAAATCTGCCTTTTCAGGATGACCATTTTGATGTGGTGTGTTCCTTCAACTCCCTGGATCATGTTGAAGATCTCCGCAAATCGGCACAGGAGATCACCCGGGTGGTGAAACCGGGAGGGCTCTTCCTTCTGATTGTCGATATCCACAACTATCCAACACCCACAGAACCGCAATCACTTCAATGGGATTTGCTGAACACCCATTTCGGCAGATTTGAGATTCAATGGGAGGAGAGACTTAAGAGTATCAGGCCTGGCAGGATCTATTTCAATGCCCGGAGGAAGGTTCCTCTAGGCCAGGGTCATAGAGGTAACGGGTTGCTGGTGGCGAAGTTGTTGAAACGCTAATTTCACCGGCTTATATCCGTCAGAAGTAGAGAGGATGAAACCTGAACTGGCCTTTGGTGTTGTATTCCAGGGCCGGGAAGGGAATCTTGATCAGGTTCAGCACGGTGAACATCCCTTTCAGGAACTTGGATTTCGTCCGGATCTTCGTGAGATCCACATCCAGCGAAAGATAAAATTGCCGGTACATATCAAATCCTGACACATTCATCCCCACGCCTTCCACTCCGTACCCTACCGCCACATTCAGCCATCTGGGAAATTTTGACTCTTCGGGCAGGAACGAATGAATGTTCCCCGAAACCCAAAACGACATGCCGTTGTAATCTTTGACCAGGTTCTGGATGATATTCGTGCCGAGAAGCTCCGGTCTGTATTGTGGGTATTTGGTAGGGTGGTAGGAGTATTTGATAGTAAAACGCTGTTCGTGCCATCCGAATTGTTGCCCCAGAAAGAGAAGGCAACCGGCGGTATTGGCCGTCAGATCTCCCACCGAGAACCCCCACCCCTCCGAGAAGCCGTCGAGGATCTCAATGTTAAGCATGACAGCATACGATAACAAGGCCCCTAAAATGATGGACCGGTTTTCCTTGACCCCTGCATACCGGTAGGATGCATAGGCCATGCTGCTCAGGTAGTAAGAGGAAAAGAAATGCCCTACCTTATCCATCTGCAACCACTCGTCGTTATCGTTGAAAAAATGGAAACTGGTTTGGGGATAGTCTTTGTACCAGAGAAAATAAAGTCCGGTGAGGGAACCGAAATAAACAACCCCCTGGGTGGTTACAACTCCGATCAGACGACCTTTGCGCAGCGTGTCAGGATAGAGGATGTTGGGTTCAGGATGATACCGCTGTGCCAGAACAGGGGTGGAAAGAAGGATAAGAATGAAAATGTGGAAAAATTTAACCTGAATACGCCAGTTGCCCCAAGTAATGGCTCCCTGGTGATGTTGCCCTTCGTGGTTCATTCTCAAATTCCGCATATCTTTTATCTCATCCTTCTTTTGTATGAAGGATCCAAATCGGTTTTATCTCTTTTTTGATTAGCTCTCCAGGGAGGAGAGATCCCTCAAAGATAGGAAGAATCATGTTAGAGTGATACCGGAGCTACTGCAATGGTTGGCAAGGGTGTGCTGCCCGAATGCCTTGACCATCATCAATTCAATAGCAATAGGCTGTGATAAACAGATGCTGAAACCCAGAGACATCATTATATTATCATCGGTTCAGTCGTAGAATAACCAGGATGTGGCACCAGATGGCCCTTTCTCAGTAGTCATGCGTCTTTACTGGCCGAAAGACGAAGCGTTGGACGGAACCTGGAAGTTGCCCCCGCTGATGCGGGTGGTTACGGGGTAATCCTCTCGGCCTGTCCGCCTGTCACAACTTGTCCGCCATGACCAGCGCTGCCATCGCTTCCACAATGGGCACGGCTCTTGGGACCACGCACACGTCGTGACGCCCTTCGGCTTTGAAGATGATCTGGTCGCCGTCGCGGTTGATGGTCTGCTGTTCCATCATCAGGGTGGAAACCGGTTTGAAGGCGACATTGAAGGTGATGTCCATCCCGTTGGAGATGCCTCCCTGGATGCCTCCCGAGTGGTTCGTTCGGGTTCGGATCAGGTTCTCTTCCAGGATGAACTCATCGTTGTGTTCCGAGCCTTTCATGGAGGCGGCGTTGAACCCCGAACCGTACTCAAACCCCTTCACCGCATTGATGCTGAGCATGGCTTTTGCCAGATCGGCCTGCAGTTTGCCGAACAACGGATCGCCAATCCCGGCGGGAACTCCCTGGATCACGCAGGAGATGATCCCTCCGGCGGTATCTCCGGCTTTTTTCAGGGTGTCCAGGTAGTCGAGCATCTTCTGGGTGGTCTTTTCATGCGGACAGGCAAGGGGGGAGAGCTTGACCAGGGCGGGATCGGAGAGGCTGAAACCGGCGGGCAGTTTGCAGGGACCGATCTGCGAGACATAAGCGGTAATGGATATCGTGTGCAGGGAGAGAAGCTGTTTGGCAAAGGCTCCGCCGGCAACCACCGCCAGGGTGGTCCGGGCCGATGCACGCCCGCCTCCACGGGGATCGCGGATACCGTAGCGAGCCTCATAGGTGAAGTCGGCATGGGAAGGACGGTAGAGATCTTTGATCAGGTCGTACTCTTCGGAACGGAAATCATGGTTGTAAACCAGGAAAGCGATGGGAGCCCCGGTGGTCTGATCTTCGTAGATCCCCGAAAGGATCTCCATCTGATCATCTTCCCTGCGCGGGGTGGCAAAAGGATATTTGGCGGGATTCCGGCGGTTGATCTCCGACTGGATGAACTCCGTATCGATGGTGATCCCCGAAGGGAACCCATCGAGCACCCCGCCAACGGCCTTGCCATGAGACTCACCGAAGGTGGTGAGGACGATCTTATTTCCAATGGAATTGCTGGCCATTTTTTCGGATATTGGATGTTGGATATTGGGTACTGCCAACTGCCTTTTGGAGTCGCGGCATGCCGCGACTCTACTGGCGCAGGATCTTCAGCTTCGCCTCCATCACTTTCAGCTCGTTCTTGGCCTGGTCGATCTTTTTCTCGAATTCGGCTTTCAGGATGTTTGCATTCTTTGAATTGGCCAGAAAGCCGATGTTATTCTCCCACAGATTGATGTCGTCACGCAGCTTGCTGATCTTCTGGCTCAGCGTTTCCCGCTCACGGGAGAGCAGTTTCCGGGCCTGAGGATCATTCTTCATTGACTCCATTTTCGACTGGTAGTTGATGGATGTCATCTCCATCTCACTGATCTTGAGTTTATCGAGGTGCATATTGACGAGTTGCCTGAATTCGTTCTGAAGCCGGTCGCGCTCCTTGAACGGTACATGGCCGATCTGGGTCCACTCCCGCTGAAAGGTTTTCAGATCATCCAGGTTTTTGTTCTTGTCTTCCGAAAACTGATGCTCTTTCAGTTTCGTCAGCAGCTCTTCCTTGGCTTTCAGGTTCTCTCCTTCATGCGTATGGATGTTGACGAAGTAATCGGATTTGGCTTTGAAAAAATCATCGCATGCGGAACGGAACCGTTTCCAGATCTTATTGGAGTGCTTCCGCGGGACAGGCCCGATTTTTTTCCATTCGCTCTGCAGATGGATCAGTTCATTGGTGGTCTTTTTCCAGTCGGTGCTGTTGCTGATCGCCTCTGCCTGAGCACACAGATCCACCTTGAGATTGTAGTTGTGCATCTGCTGGTCCTTCACACGGTCGAAGAACTCCTTCTTGCCGGCGAAAAAATTGTCGAGGTACCCTTTGAACCGCGACCAGATCTCCGTGTTGTGTTTTTGCGGAACCGGGCCGACACTTTTCCAGATCTTCAGCAACTCGTTGATCTTGTGGGTCTGCTCCTGCCACTCCTTGACGGTTTCGTTCCGCTTCGTCAACACCTCTTCAGCCTGCTGACACAATGCGCTTTTCGTCTCCAGGTTTTTGTTCTGCTCCTCTTCCAGCGATGCATAGAATTCCCGTCGGCGTTCGTTGATCTTATCGGTAGCATTCTTGAACCGTTCCCACACTTCGTCTTTCTTGTCGGAAGGGGTCGGGCCGATCTCCTTCCATTCATCGTGGTATTTCTGAAGTTGCTTGAAAGATTTCAGGATGGAGGGTTCCAACAGCAACTCTTCGGTTTTTTCGCAAAGTTCAATCTTGGCTTCAAGATTCTTTTTCAGATCCAGATCCTTCAGTTCTTTATTCAGTTTGACCTTCTCAAAGAACTTCTCCACCAGGAAGTGGTAATTCTGCCAGAGGTCGTTGATCTCGCTGCGGGGAACCATCCCAATCTCTTTCCATTGATCCTGAAGGACTTTAAACTCATCGTAGGTCTTTTTCAGGGTCTCTTCCGAGTTGATCAGGGTGCGTAACTCCTCCAGGATCTGGCGTTTCTTTTCCAGGTTCTCCTTCTTCAGCTTCTCCTGCTCGGCCATGAACCGGCTCTTGTTGGCCTTGTAGATGCTGAACAGGGATTCAAACCGGTTATTCAGCGCTTCATGCTCCTCGCGTGCCGCCTGCTGCTGTTCCGTCCCTTCAGAGAGATCAACAGGTTCATGCGACTCATCCTGTTTTTTCAGGAAAGCCATCCGGATCAGGGCGACCCGGGATTTGACGGCATTGAGGTCGGGTTCTGCCACCGACTCCTCCAGGAGGTCAAGAAGTTGCGATGGGCTGTACTGGTTGAGATCCTCTTCGGAGAAATGCTGATGGAGGACATCCTCCTCTTCTTCCTCTTCCTCCTCTTCTGTCGGTTTTTCTGTCTCTTTTTCCCTTTCAGGAGAGGTCTCCCCGGTGGTGGCAGCAGGTGGGGAAGTCTCAGGCGCTGCGGGCGAGGGTGCGGGGTCTTCAGTAATTTCAGTTTCCGCCGGAACGGTATCCGGGGTTTCTGCAGTTGTTTCCGTTAATTCAACAGGTGAAGAATTCTCCTCCTGAACAGGGAGTTGCTCCTGATCAGGATTCTGATTGGGGTGTTCTTTGTTTTCCATGAGTTAACAAACGTCATATAAATACTCTAAAAGATTCCGAACGATGCCGGTAGGTTCTGTTTCTGCTGCAAAAATAGTATTTATTCTGAAATACAAACACCGGAGGTCAGGGGAGGGCGCTCCGGTTGAAAATGATATATCCGAAATTGAGATTGAAGGTGAAGGGGCTTGAGAGCTTGTCGTAATAGCTGAGGCCCAGACTCAGGGGGCCGAGAAACGTATTGTAGACAAGTGTGGCTGCTGCGATGTAAGAGCGGTCGCTCAGGATAGGGCCATAGGAGGCGGTATAGTTGACCGGATCCTGCAAGATCTCCTGATAGGGTTGGAAAATATATCCTTCCGCCCTGAATTCCAGTTTTTTATAGATCTTTAAAACCGCTTTCAACCCCCCGGCGAGGTAATTGTTTGCCCGGAACTGCGGGAGAAACAGCGACTGCATCTCAGGAAGCGGCTGAAAGGAGGGAGCGTACATCATGGTGGATGTGTAATTCAGGAAGAAGGGCTGGTTGGTGATGCACAGCTCGCCGAAGAAACCAAGCTTCAACGGTCCGATCGTTTCAAAATAGTTGTCGTATACCGCTTTGATCTCAAGCCATTCTGGGTAAGCCGTCTGCTCGGTCTTGTTGGTCGACTGGGAGCCCGGGAGAAGCACCTCCCTGCCGTTCATGTATGAAACCGAGACGGAGAGCAGGGCGCCGGCATTGGCGTACTGTTTCCGGTTCAGGCTGTTCATCTCAAAGCAGATCCGCGGACTGAAAAAATTATATTTGGTTTGATCTGCCGTATCCAGCCTTGAAAAATCATTGGTCTGGTAATAAATGGAGGAGGTGATCGCATTGATCATCGAGAGGTTCAGCTTCCCTGTGCTGGTAATCGGAATGCCTCCCTGGAGGGCGGTGAAGCTTTCCCATTGCCGGAGGTTCGAGGGGGTGAGGTCGTCGAAAAAATAGGTGGTGTTCTTGAAATAATCGTAACTGTTATAGGTGTAATAAAGATCAAGATACCAGGGAAGCCTGGAGGTGAAATCAATCCGGCCACCCACTTTCACAGAGCTGTAAAACCTTCCGAAATACCCGTTTGCCAGTACCCTGAGGGCATGTTTCCAGAGGTATTTGTAACGGATTTGGAGAAACCCCTCGTTGCTGGTCCCGAGAGAGAGGTTCCCGCCAAACTGGGCATTGAAGTTGGGCGCTTTCTGGACATCCAGGCAAAGGGCGTAACAACCCGTTTGGGGATTGTAGCGTGCCTCGGGAAAGACCGACTTGACGAACCCTTCGTCAATGAACCTGAAATAGGCTTTTTTCAGTTCCGTGACCGTGACCGTTTTTTTGCTGTGCTTCAGGATCTTTTGTACGTACTGTATCTGGGATTTGGACAATCCCTTCACAATCACAGAATCAAAGATCAGCTCATGCTCTTTCGATTTGAAGATCGTCCGTTTCCTGAGCAGATCCGAGTCAGACAATGAATCCTTCACCAGTTTACGGATCTCCGGGACCATGGCTTTTGCTGCAACGTACCCGCTGTCGATCAGGATGTCGGTCTGCGAGAAATCCAGAAGGTTGATCTTGGGAAGCGAAGGGACGATCATCACGGAGTTGGGGTAGGAGATCGTATCGCTCTGCCTCTCCATCAACATGGTCATCAGCTGGCTGATCACATCATCCGGATCAGGATTGCTGTAGCGTTGTGCCACGCGAGAACCGATGATGACATCGGGATGAAAGTCCTCCATGGCCACGTTCGCTGGAAAATTGTTGTACATCCCTCCGTCGAAAAATAACCGGTCATCATATCGTAATGGGTTGAATAACAATGGAATCGACATCGACCCGCGCACCGCGGTACTGAGGTTGCCTTCCCGGAAGACCAGCGGTTGAGTGGAATCGATATCGGCTACGACACACCGGAACGGGACCATGAGGTTATCGAAATTGTAGCCGGCAGCCGCTGAAGCCGGACCCATCAGCCGCATCAGTTCAAAATCGATCTCATACGGATTGATCAGGTTGGTGGGCAGCATGGTGGTTAGTTTCCTCTTCGGATTGAAATCGAGGGAAAACCAGGAGGCATTCGGGTCATCTTTCCGGAAGTAGTAGCGGTATTTCTCATCCAGCGTACCCGAAACCCAATTGGAGAACTCCTTCGACGCCAGCAGCTCCCCCATCTCATCAGGGGTGTAGCCGATGGCATAAAGGGCTCCCACAACGGCGCCGATGGAGGTGCCCACGATATAATCAATTGGGATGTGCTGCTCTTCCAGGGCACGGATGACACCGATGTGGGCAGCGCCCCTGGCTCCTCCGCCTGAAAGTACCAGCGCCACTTTCTGAGCAAGGATGGGACCGGGAAGGATCAGAAGAGGTAACAACAGGATTGCGGTGAGGAGCTTTTTCAGGCGCAACATCCGGATCGGTTTTAAGTCGAACGTACAAAGATACCAGATTATTCTGATGCCGGATGCCGGATTTCCGTTTTCACCTCCTCTCCACGGTGATCTCATACTGGATCTGATCCGACATGTGCCGTTTCACCGCACATAAAGCGGCGGAGTTGATCAGGGCGTGGTCATATTTCTCAGGAAAATCAGCGGGAACATAGATCCGGATGATGAATTTTCCAATCATCCTCAAGGCCTGGTTGTACTCCAGCTCTTGCGTCAGGCGGATCTCATCCGTGGGGATGTCCCGCTGGTCACAGAACGATTTTACATAGATCCCGGCACAGGTGGCCAGGGAGGTCAGGAACAAGGTGAAGGGCTCGGGGGCGCTTCCTTCCCCGCCCGATCTCACCGCCTGGTCGGTCTTTATTTCAAAGCCATCTGCCAACGCATTGACTTTCTTGCCTCCGTCAAAAAAAACTTCAATCATCGTTTTTAGTTTTGGGCTGCAAAGATATGGATTAAACGAAGATGATGTTTTTTATCACGGTGATCGTGCAAATGGCACCAAATATCGAATTTCTTTGAGTGGTTCCGGATTTTTCGGGTAAATTTGACGATGATAAACACCAAACTAAAATCCGATTTATTGACAAAACATTACGACATGAAGAAGATTACATTGTTCTTGTTGGCGTTCCTTTTCGCCGGAGTGCTCCATGCCCAGGAGGAGGCCCGCCTGCTCCGGTTCCCGGCCGTTCATGGTGACCAGATCGTATTCACCTATGCAGGGGATCTTTACACGGTTCAAAAAGCGGGTGGATTGGCCCGGAAGCTGACCAACGATGCCGATGGGTATGAGATGTTCGCACGCTTCTCGCCCGATGGCAACTTCATCGCCTTCACCGGTCAGTATGACGGTAACACCGAAGTCTTCCTGATTCCTTCGGAAGGGGGTGTGCCGAAACGCCTTACTTATACGGCCACACTGGGACGGGATGACATCTCCGACCGGATGGGTCCCAACAACATCGTGATGACCTGGCGCGACAACGACAATATCGCCTATCGATCCCGGAAGCAATCGTTCAACGATTTCAAGGGCCAGTTGTTTCTTGTGAAGAAAGAGGGCGGCCTCTCCGAAGAGCTTCCCCTGCCCGTGGGAGGATTCTGTTCCTATTCCCCTGATAAGACCCGAATCGCCTACAACCGAGTCTTCCGGGAATTCAGGACATGGAAATACTATCGTGGGGGAATGGCCGATGATATCTGGATCTATGATTTCAAAACGAAGAACACGGAAAACCTGACCAACAACCCGGCACAGGATATCTTCCCGATGTGGAAAGGGGATAAGATCTATTTCTGCTCCGACCGCGACCGGACGATGAACCTTTTTGTCATCGACCTGAAGACAAAGGAGACCAGGAAGCTTACCAATTATACCTATTACGATGTGAAGTTCCCATCCCTGGGGGATGACGCCATTGTTTACGAAAACGGCGGGTATATCTACCTCTTCGACCTGGCCACCGAACAATCGGTGAAGGTGGATATCCAGATCGCCAATGACTTCATCACGGGGAGAAACCAGCTGAAGGACGCCAGTAAATTCATCAACTCCTTCACGATCTCACCCGACGGGAAACGCCTTGGCTTCGATGCCCGCGGGGATATCTTTACGGTTCCGGTGACCTCCGGGATCACCAAAGACCTGACGCTCACATCGGGGATTCATGACCGGGATGTCTCCTGGTCGCCCGATGGCAAATACCTTTCCTTCATCTCCGACAAGACAGGCGAGGATGAGATCTACATCATCAGACAGGATGGGAGTGAGCCGGCGGTCCAGATCACTCAACATGCCGATACCTATAAATATTATCCCCTGTGGTCGCCCGACAGCAAAAAGCTTCTCTGGAGCGACAAGATGCTGCGTCTCCAGTATGTCGACATCGACACCAAAGAGGTGACCGTTGTGGCACAGACAAAAGAGTTTGAATACAATGATTACGTATGGTCCCCCAACAGCCAGTGGATCGCTTATACGGAACCGGCCCAGCGCGGGGAATCCAGGATATTCCTCTATGAACTGGCGACGAAAAAAGCGACAGCGGTCACCGACGGATGGTACGATGTGGGCGATCCCGCCTTTTCATCCGATGGGAAATACCTCTTTTTTACCTCCAACCGCGATTTCAATCCCATCTACAGCTGGACGGAATGGAACCATGCCTATAACGACATGAGCAAGATCTATTTCGTCACCCTTGCGAAAAGCACCCCCTCCCCCTTTGCCTACGAAAACGATGAGGTAGCGGTGGAAGAAAGCCCAGCGAAAAACGAAGAGCCAAAAGCAAAAAGCGAAAAGCCAACAGCGAAAGAAGAAGGACAAGGGACGAAGGACGAGGGAGTTGAGATGAAGGTGGACCTGGATGGCATCATTGCCCGTACGATCATGCTCCCCATTGATGCCGGAACGTATTGGGGCATCAACGCCATCGGCAATAATGTCTATTATGTAAAAAGGAAACAAGGGGAGAGACCCTCGCTCTGCCTGTTTGAACTCAAAGATAAAAAGGAGACGGAATTAGGCGACTTTGGAAATTATGAGATCTCAGCCGATCATAAAAAGATGGTCCTGGAAAGCAGGGACAAGTATGCGGTGATCGATTTACCCAAATCCAAGATCAATGTGAAGGACTATGTAGATCTCTCCAACATGAAGATCATGGTCGACCTGCGGGCCGAATGGAACCAGATCTTCAATGAATCATGGCGGCAGATGAAATATTTCTTCTATGCACCCAACATGCATGGCCTCGACTGGGAAGCCATCCGGGAGAAATATGCCCCTCTTGTCCCCTATGTCAATAACCGGAACGACCTCAATTACATCATCGGTGAAATGGTCGGGGAGCTGAACATCGGGCACGCCTATGTCAGCGGAGGAGACAAGCCAAAACCCGAGCGGATCAAACTGGGCCTGCTGGGCGCCGCGGTCTCGCGCGATCCATCAGGATACTACCGCATTGAGATGATCCTCCAGGGAGAGAACTGGTCGAAGAAGAACCGTTCACCCCTCACGGAGATGGGGGTTGACGTGAAGGAAGGGGATTATATCATCGCCATCGACGGGATCTCCACCAGGGAGATGAACGATCTCAACCAGGCGCTGGTCAACCGGGCGGATGTCCAGGTGGAGCTTACCGTTAACGGGAAACCAAGTCCCGACGGAGCGCACAAGACCATTGTGATGCCGGTGGGGGATGTGGCAGACCTCTACTACTACAACTGGGTGCAGAACAACATCCGGAAGGTGGAGGAGGCTACCAACGGCCAGGTAGGGTATATCCATATTCCCGATATGGGGCCGGAAGGGCTGAACGAGTTCATCAAGCATTTCTACCCCCAGCTGACCAAACGGGCCTTGATCATTGATGACCGCGGAAATGGCGGTGGGAATGTCTCCCCCATGATCATTGAGCGGCTGAACCGGGAAGCGGTCATCATGCGGATGGCCCGCAACACCGATCCGGTGCCGGGGAGGATCGCCTTCATGTGGGGTCCCAAGATCTGCCTGATCGACCAGTACTCCGCCTCCGACGGCGACCTGTTCCCTTACCAGTTCAAGCAAATGAAGATCGGGAAGCTGGTGGGTACGCGCACCTGGGGCGGTGTGATCGGGATCCGGGGCTCTTTGCCCTTCATCGACGGAGGATCGTTGCAAAAGCCCGAGTTTGCCAACTACGACTTCAAGGAGAACAAATGGGCAATCGAAGGGGTTGGCGTCGAACCCGATGTGTGGGTTGACAATGACCCCGCCCGGGAATATGCCGGCGATGACCAGCAGCTCAACAAAGCCATTGAACTGATCCTCGAGGAGCTGAAGAGTTGGCCGGAAAAATTGCCTGAGATCCCGGAATTCCCGGATAAAAGCAAGTAATTGATTCGGTATGGGTGAAGGCTCCTCTTGTAATTATCTCAGGAGGAGCCTTTTTGTTTGACCGTATCAAGGATAATGGAGAGCTGATCCTCCTCCTGGGAGGCCGGATCGAGCCAGTGGATCCGGATACCTTTCCTCTCCATTCTCCGGAACCAGGTCATCTGCCGTTTGGCAAACTGGTGTATGCTGGTGTTGAGTTGGGCAGCCATCTCTTCCCAGGTGAGTTGCTTCTGCAGGTAGAGGGTGATGAACCGGTATTCGAGCCCGTAAAAGGTCAGCGATTCCGGCGCAATGCCGGATGCCAGGAGATGCTCTACCTCCTCAACCATCCCATGCTCCAGCCGGTAATGAAGACGCCGGGTAATCCGTTCCCTTTGGATCTCCCGGGGAGGGGCAATCCCGAAAACGATGGAATCGATTTCGGGAAACTTATCCTGCTTCTCCGTATCATTCGACTCCAGCATTCCGATCCGGATTGCTCTGATCATCCGCGTGCGGTCAGTTACATCTGTGGTGTTGTGCTGGACCCTCAGCGACTTCAGCAATTCAATGAGCTCTTCGTTGGATTTGGAGGCAAGCTCGGCTTCCAGCGCCGGATCGGCCTGCAGCTCAGGCAGCCGGTAGCCCTGCAGTACCGACTCAAGGTATAACCCGGTGCCTCCGCAAAGGATGGGAAGTTTTCCCCGGGATGTGATATCTGAATATGCTTCCAGGAAGTCCCACTGGAATTCAAACACGTTGTATTCATATCCCGGATCCACGATATCGATGAGATGAAAGGGGATCTGTTTTCCCATCACAAGGTATTCCTTCAGGTCCTTCCCGGTGCCGATGTCCATGCCCCGGTATACCTGTCTGGAATCGGCGGAGATGATCTCCCCGCCGAGCCGGTATGCCAGCTGTGTGGCCAGACGGGTTTTGCCTGATGCAGTGGGGCCGAGGAGAATGAGGAGAGTCAATGAGGAATTTGGAATGAGGAATTAGGAATGACGAAGTTACCATAATTATGATGGAGCTGATCTTTTACCCGATGACAATTGCTTCAAATATCCTACATTTGTGACATAGAATTCGATCCATGGAAGCGCCTGATGTCATCGCCGCGAGAGATCTGACCAAGTATTACGGTTCGCATCTTGGGATCAAAGATGTTTCGTTTGATGTAAAGGCAGGTGAGATTTTCGGTTTCCTCGGCCCGAACGGAGCAGGTAAAACCACCACGATCCGGATCCTGCTGGATCTCCTTCGTCCTGATTCAGGCAGGGTGGAACTGCTGGGACTGGATATTAAAAACCAGAGCATCGACATCCGGAAAGAGGTAGGTTACCTTCCGGGAGATTTCCCGGCATTCGGATATCTAAGCATACTGGGTCTCTTCAGGCTCCTTTCAAAGATCCGGCAGTTCCCCCTTGAAGAGGATTCTCCATTGTTTCGGCGGTTCGACCTGTCGGAGCATGACCTGAAAAGGAAACTGAAAGCCCTTTCGCATGGCACTCTCCAGAAGGTTGGGATCATCCAGGCGCTGATCCACAGACCACGGCTCCTGATCCTCGATGAGCCGCAACCGGACTGGATCCCCTGATGCAGGAGGTGGTCTATGAGATCCTGTCCGAAGAACAGTCGCGGGGCACAAGTATCCTCTTTTCATCTCACAACCTCGACGAAGTGGAAAAGCTGTGTGACCGCGTGGCGATCATCCGTAAGGGGAGGATTGCCGGGTTAGAGTCGTTGGAGGTTATGAAAGCGAAAGCAGGACAGATCGTGGAATGCAACCTACAGGATCCACTCCCGGAAATCGACATTCCCGGAGCGGACCTTATCCGGCAACAAGGTGCCAGGTTTACTTTTCGGTTCAGAGGGGATATCAACATCCTGCTGAATCAGCTATCCGGTTTTAATGTGAAGGATTTGTCGATCAGCAAACCGGATCTGAATGAACTTTTTCTTGATTATTATCAGGATCAAAACAGAACAGGCAGTGACATATCTTAAACTGATACTGAGAACCAACATGATGTTGACCTTGTTTAGCATGGTCTTCGTCAGCCTGTTCCAGATGATGATCCTCTTTCTTGTGTCTACCTTCGACACGCAGGCTATTTTGCGGTCTTTATTGGACCAGCTTCCTGAAGCTGTCAGAATCTTTCTGAATGACTCCTTTTTCAATATGCTTAGTTTCAACGGCGCTGCCGCATTCGGGTTGAATCATCCGATCATTTTGGCCATTCTTGCCGTGGTAGCCATCACCTTGCCTGTCAAGCATATCTCCCGGGAGATCGAAAACGGGAATATGGAACTTCTGCTTTCCCTGCCCTTCCAGAGAAGAACCCTGGTATCCCTGTTATGGATCTCAAGCACCTTGATCCTCGGGGTTATCATCCTGGCAGCCCTAATCAGCTCATTCGCCTCCATCCTGATCTTTCACGAGCTGACCGGACCGGTAGCAATACACTTGACAGAGATCGCACTGAACCTCTGGCTCCTCTTCGTCCTGATCATGACCTATACCCTGCTGATCGCCACCCTTGCACCCGGCGGGGGATCTTCCGGAACCGTCAGTGCCATGATCACACTGCTGTTCTATCTATTGTTTTATATCGGGCAGCTTTGGAGCGAGCTGAAACCTACCCTTCCATTCAATATCTTCAATTATTACCAGCCGCAGAAAATCATGTTTGGACAGGAGAACCTGGGATTCGATTGCTTGATTCTAGGGATCCTGATTATTGTACTGGGAGCAGTGAGCTTGATTCGCTTCGAAAGAAGGGATATACCTTAAGCCCTTCAAACTTCTACCTTCTAACTTAGCTTCTAACTTCTGACTTCTAACTTCTAACTTCCCTTCTTCCCATCCAGCTCTTCATAAACCGAATTCTGGCTTTTGTACTCGGGGATCACCTCTTTCAGCTTCTTCACGAGATCCATGGCTGAATGGGTGCCGGTCATGGCGATCAGCTCGCCGGTATGGCGCTTGACCTCCTCCAGATCATACTCCCTGACTTTGGCGATCAGGATCCGCTGGTGATGGGTGGGAAGGGTGTTTTCCTCCTTGTTCAGCAGCTCTTCATAGAGCTTCTCTCCCGGCCGTAGCCCGATGTAGCGGATCTGGATATCCTTCCCCAACGTGAGGCCCGAAAGCTGGATCATCTTCTTGGCCAGGTCGAGGATCTTGACGGAGTTGCCCATGTCGAAGATAAAGATCTCCCCGCCCTTGCCCATGGCTCCGGCTTCCAGTACCAGGCGGCAGGCTTCGGTGATGGTCATGAAATAACGGGTGATCTCCGGATGGGTGATGGTGATCGGGCCGCCGCTTTCGATCTGGCTCCGGAAGAGGGGGATCACCGAGCCGTTGGATCCGAGGACATTCCCGAACCGGGTGGTGATAAAACGGGTCTCTCCGCTCCGGTCGAGCGATTGGATATAGATCTCGGCCATCCGTTTCGAGGCGCCCATTACCGAGGTGGGGTTTACCGCCTTATCGGTGGAGATCATGATGAACCTGCGGGCTCCGAATTCAACAGCCAGGTCAGCTATCATCCTGGTTCCCATCACATTGGTCAGTACCGCCTCCACCGGGTTAGCTTCCATCATCGGGACATGTTTGTAGGCGGCGGCATGGTAGACCACATCCGGCCTGTAGGCTTCAAAGAGAGCCCGCATCCTCGCTTCATTGGTGATATCCCCCAGGGTGAATCTTACCTCCGTTGAGGGAAAATTATTCATCCATTCCAGCTCAAGAAAATGAAGCGGTGTCTCTGCCTGATCGACCAGGATCAGCTGTTTCGGATGAAACCGCACCAGTTGCCGCACGATCTCACTCCCGATCGAACCGGAAGCTCCGGTGACGAGGATCACCTTCCCGGATGTTTCTGCGGAGATCTTCTCTTCATCGAGCCGGATCTCATCCCGTTCCAGCAGCTCTTCGATGTGGATCTTCCGGATCTGCTTGAAACTGAGCTCCCCGTTGATCCAGCGTATCATCGGCGGGACGGTGAGGACCTTGGTGTTGTACCTGAGGCAGAGATCAACAAGCCAGTCGCGCCGGTCGGGGTCAAAGCGTTGGATGGAAAAAATGACGTGGGCGATGGTATTGGTCTTAAGAAGGTTCTCAAGCTTGTCGGGCCCGATGATATCGACCCCTTCCAGCTTTTTCCCCGGTTTCGCCGGGTCGTCATCCACAAAGGCAAGCACCTTGTATTTGGTGCCTGCATCGCGGTCGAGGACCCGTTTTGCCGTAATGCCTGCCTCCCCGGCGCCATAGATGATCACATTGACCTTTGACCGCAGGGGGTTCTGGAATTCCAGGAAGGCGATCTTCACCACCATTCGGAAGGTGATCATCCCGAAGGTGCTCGCCAGGAGGTCGATGATGATGATGGAAAAGGGAATGAAAAAGGTGTGGTCATAGAGCCAGGTGCCGATGTTGGTAAGTCCGAACCAGACACTCCCCGCCAAAAGAGTGAAAAGCAACCGTAGCGCATCGGCAGTGCTGGTGTGACGTACAATGCCCGCATAGGATTTTGCGACAATGAATGAGATGGCCCGGATGGCCATCATGTAGGCCAGGATCCGGGGAAGCGGATCCAGCTCCACCTGCGGAATGTCAAAATTGAAACGGAGCAGGTAAGCCATGATCACAGCTGAAAAAACGATCAGCATGTCGATCAGAAAAATCAGCCACCTGGGGGTGTTTTGTCGCAGGTTTATCATCGTGACAAAGTTATTATTTTTTTCTATTTTTGTACCGGTTCCCAATGACACTCATCCTGGCAACAACCATCACGATGATCTACCCCTGCCCCTTCCTCTTTTCATTCCTTCTTTCAGGGCCTTTGAGGTATTTTATCTGACCATTGATAATCTAAATCGCACGCAGATGAAACGGACTGCATTTACAAAATTTCATGAAGAGCTGGGGGCCAAAATGGTTCCCTTTGCCGGATACACGATGCCGGTGCAATACGAAGGGATCAACGTTGAACACGAAACCGTCCGCAACGGGGTTGGGGTGTTCGATGTTTCCCATATGGGGGAATTCTGGGTGAAAGGGCCAAAAGCCCTGGAGTTTGTCCAGTGGGTCACCTCCAACGATGCCTCCAAACTGGTGGACGGAAAGGTACAGTACTCCTGCTTCCCGAATGACCGGGGCGGAATTGTGGACGACCTGCTTGTCTACCGGATCAACGGGGAAACCTTCCTGCTGGTGGTCAATGCCGCCAATATCGACAAAGACTGGGCCTGGTGCAACAAGCAGAACAAAATGGGAGCGGTACTCTACAACGCTTCCGACGAGATCGCCCAGTTGGCCATACAGGGGCCAAAGGCGCTGGAAGCCATGCAACAGCTCACCGACACGCCGATCACGGATATGGAATACTATACCTTCAGGAAGCTGACCTTTGCGGGCGTGAAGGATGTGATCCTCTCCACCACGGGATACACCGGTTCGGGCGGGTGTGAAATTTACATGGCCAACGAAGATGGGCCAGCGATCTGGAAAGCGGTGCTGGAAGCCGGCGCCAGTTACGGACTCAAGCCCATCGGACTGGCTGCCAGGGATACCCTCCGGCTGGAGATGGGTTTCTGCCTGTATGGAAATGACATCAACGATACCACCTCACCCATTGAGGCAGGCCTGGGATGGATCACAAAATTCACGGATGAGAAAAATTTTATCCATAAGGATGCGTTATTAAAACAGAAAAAGGAGGGGGTTGCCAGAAAATTGATCGGTTTTGAAATGGTTGACAAGGGAATCCCCCGGCATGGCTACGAAATAGTGGATGAGCAAGGGAACACCATCGGCGAGGTGACCAGCGGAACGATGGGCCCGGCGGTGAAAAAAGCGATCGGGATGGGATATGTGCCGGTAGCCTATGCCAAAGAGGGTGATGAAATCTATATCAAGATCAGGGATAAGGCCCTGAAAGCAAAAGTGGTGAAATTCCCGTTTTATAAATCATAACAACCTGAATCATGACAAAGATCGTTAGCAGATTGAAATCTTTTGGATGGCAGCAATTTGTGATCATCACAATGGTTGCCCTTGTAGCGGTAAGTTTCGATGCCTGCAAATCATCAGGAAAACTGACACGCAAGGAAAAGAAAGCGCAGATAGAGATGTATAAGCAGAAGATGAGAGAGATCATCAACGGCACCACCAAAATGACCCTGGAAGAGCAGGCCCAGATCATCTCCGAAGCCGTGAACAAACATTTTGGCAATAAGGAGCTGGATCAGCTCATTCAGCAAGCCCAGCAGATCAACAAGAACGCCTATGCCGAACAGGACAGGATACGCACGGAGAAAGTGGCCCTGGCGCGAAACAAACTATACGACTTGCTGGTGAATAAGCAAAACCTCTCTGCCGACGAACTTGAAGCGGAGATGAACAAGATCAAAGCCGAGAACCTGGGTAACGCCGAGATCGATGAGCTTCTGGAACGGCTCGAGGCAAAGATCAACGAAATGCGAAAAACAGCCTCCACGGAGATGACGCTAAAGACAAAACTGGAAAGCTCGTTCCAGTCGATCGCAGATGCTTCCCGAAGCGGGAACACCAGCATGGCGAACAGCCTGATTGAAGCCGCTCTCAACTATTTCACCGCCCCCGACATTCCCGTCCTGATCATCATCAGCCGGGAGGGAAGCATCGTGGATTACGACAAACCGACCACCATCTCCAACTACCTCAACTTTGTCAAAGACCAGAAGGAGAGCCGCAACAATGTGGATTCATACCAGCTCGATGCCGCAGGAAAAATTAAGGAACTTGATTTGATTAAAAAGTAAATCCATGAAAAAGACACTTGTTTTATTCAGCCTCATACTGATTTCGGCCGGCCTCTTTGCCCAGGCAGATGACGACCTCTCCCCTCAACGAAAACAGGCGATCGACAGCCTGGCACTCGAAAAAGTCCGTGACCTCAGCAAGTATGTCAGCATCATCGGGAATAAGGACACGCCCTGGTCGGAAGCCCAGCGGGTGATCGAACGGGCGGTGGAGCTCTTCATGCCTGGGAGCGAAATGGGGGTCTCCTCCCTCTCGCGTCCCGAGGTTCACTATTACAAAGTGCGCGAATACTTCGACAGGCTGATGCAACTGAACTACGACCGGGTGGTGATCGAGTGGTACAAGATCCAGTACGTGAGCGATCTGGAAAGGCAGCCCGATGGCACTTATGTCGGGGTGATCACAGTATTCCAGCGCTTCCAGGGCTATGATAAAGAGAAAGGGCTGATCTACGAAGACACGACTAAAAAGGATATCACCGTCTATGTCAAACGGAAAGAGACACAGATCGGAGGCCGCCTGATCGGCTTCTGGGATGTGCTATTAGGCGATATCCGGGTCAAGGAAACCTCGAAGTAACCAACGATGAATACAAGAATGCAGGATGCAGACGAAACACTTCACGCTGCATCCTGCATTTTTCATATACTAAATTGCCTATGCCCACTATGAAAAAGATCCCGGCCATCCTGCTCTTTCTTGCCGCTGCACTCGTCTCCTCCGCACAGGTACGCACCTACCAGGGGGATGAATCGATGTTCTACGCCCAAACCAAACAGATCAACCAGTTCTACAGGAGATTCAACGGAGAAGAGGATGTCACCGGAAAACGACTCTATGACAACGATGCGGACTACCATTCCCAGAAACTTCGCACCAAGTACCTGAACATCCTGTTTGACCTCTCCAGCCCCCTGATCACTAAGGATGCAAGGGAGGTGTTCATCATGGAGGTGAATAATAAAAAATTGCCGCTCTACCTCGATTTTCATGCCAACAGCTGGTTCGCCGAGGTGAGCACCGAATTCACATACAAACGTCAGCCCCTCCAAGTGTTGCTCTACTTCAAATTGGAAAAGGAGCGGCAGGGGTACAAGTGGGTGCTTTCCAATGTCTATTGCAGTGCCTTTGAACACTATTTTAACCATGTAGGCGACAGCATTTCGGGGGAGAATTTCCTCCATCCGATGAGCCATGAGCTTGATTTTATGAACCTCCGGAAGATGTTTTCCACACCATCCAATATCGGATATTACATTGAACACGAATACCGTCCCGATCAACTGACCCTCTTCCTGAAGGAGTACCAGGAGGGAAATCTGAAGTTCGTCTCCTCCAATAACGTAAAATTTCATTTCTTCCAGATCCCCAACTGGTACTTTGAAGTCTCCTACTTCAACCGGGCACAGAACAACTCCGGATGGCTTATCTCAAACCTGGTCAGGCTCAACGACCAGGAGAAAAAAGAACTTATCAGGAATTATACCCATGAAAATTAACATTTACCCGCTTCTCCTGGGAGTTGCGATTGCCTCCCTGTTCCTTGTCCAGCCTCCGGCATTCGGACAAAAAAAAGGCAAAGGAAAAACCCCCACGAAGACCGAAGAGCTCAAGGCCTCCTCCATCCCCCCCGAAGAGATGGAGATGTACCGCCAGCAAACCACTCAGATCGTCAAGTTTTTAGAGAGCACACTGAACTTCCTTGCCGACAAGCAAAATACGGTAAAAGAGAAAGAGACGATCATCAACGAAAGCTACCTGAAATTCTTCTGGGACAAAGAGGTGCAGGTGGAGGACGACCTGGATACAAAGCGGCTTGTCCCGCTCTACAAGGATGTTCAGGCCTACCTGACCGATGTCGATTTTTTCTTTAAAGGGGCGAAGTTTGAATACCAGGTTCAGGATGTGGGCGTGATGAGCAACCATGCCGGACAAACCTATTTCAAGGTCACCGCCAACCGGTCTTTAAAAGGACTTACCCTCGACGGGGATTCGGTGAACACCAACCTGGTACGGTACCTGGAGATCAACTACGACGAAAACAAGAAACAGATCAAGATTGTCAGCATCTACTCCACAAAACTCAACGAGAAGGAGGATCTCCGGAATTGGTGGAACGGGTTGTCACAGCAATGGCATGAGATTTTTGGCAGGAACCTGAAGGTGGATGAGGGCTTGATGCTGAGCCAGGTGGAAAATTACAACGATACCGTGGCCATGGTTGACGGCATGCCCGTCCCCATCCGCGATTCCAGGATCTACGGATTATTCCTGCAGATCGTCGACAGCAAGACCCTCGACCTCTCCGGCAACCAGACAGTGACCGACCTGGACCCCCTGACCAAACTCTCCAATCTCATCACCCTGAATCTGTCTGGCACACCGGTATCCGACCTCCTGCCGCTCAGGAACCTAAACCTCCTGGAGAACCTGGATCTTTCAGGAACCCAGGTGACCACGCTGGAACCTCTGAGGTACTGCAACCATATCCGGGAACTGAAGCTGAGCAATACGGCTATTCTTGATCTCTCCATCCTGATCAGTTTCCCGAACCTGGAGGTGCTGGATATCTGTTCCACCGGGATCTCTGACCTGAAGCCGCTGACCGACCTCGCCCAACTGAAAGTGCTTGTCATGGATAAGACCAAGGTGAGAGATCTGGCCCCATTGGCTGGATTGAACAAACTGACGACAATGAGCTTCTCCGGCACACAGGTAACAACCATCGAGGCCCTGAAGAACCTGGATGCCCTCGAATCAGTGACCTTCAACAACACGCAAGTGAGCTCCCTGGAACCGCTGGCTTCCCTCCCTTCGCTCAGGAAGATCTATTGCGACCAGTCGCAGATAAGGAAAGACAAGGCGGTTCAGTTCATGATCGACCACCCGGGAGTGGTGGTCAGCTTTGCCTCAACCGAACTGGAAAAATGGTGGGCCCAGATGCCCGATGAATGGCAGAAGGTCTTTTTCCTCTACCGAACGCTTGACAATCCGCCTACGCGGGAGCAGCTGCACAAACTGATGACCATCGACAGCCTCACGATCAGCGGAAGGAACCTCATCACCAACCTCAATCCCCTGACGGAGCTGCCGAGGCTCAGATGGCTGGATTGCTCCATGACCCCTGTAAACTCGCTGGATCCTTTGAAAGATATGCTCAACCTGAGTTACCTGAATGCAAAATCCACGGCGGTAACCTCCGTTGCCTCCCTCTCGGCTCTGGCAAAACTGAAACACCTTGACCTGGATAATACCAAGGTATCGGATATCTCTCCCCTGACCAGGCTGACCTCCCTGGAGCTGATCCTGGCCGACAATTCAGGCGTTACCCAGGAAGAGGCCAATGAGTTCATGACAAAAAATCCGGGGTGCCTGGTGGTCAGCCAGACTTACGAAAACACCAACTGGTGGAAATCACTGCCGACGGTGTGGCAGGATGTTTTCCGCAAGTCGGTGGGATTCAGCAAGGAACCGGATAAGTATCAGCTGCAGCAGATCGCCAACCTGAAAAGCCTGGTGATCAAAGACGATCAGTCGATTTCCTCGCTCCAGCCGGTGGTGTTCCTTTCCCGTTTGGAGGAGTTGCGCTTTTCCGATACGAGGGTCACTACCCTGGAGCCCCTGAGCCGGATGCTCTGGCTGAAACGGCTGGGCTTCTCAAAGAACGCGATCAGTGACCTCACGCCATTGTCGGGGCTGACCGGGATGGTGGAGATCGATGCCGAAAATACCCAGGTGGAGGATCTGAGACCCATTGAGAACCTGACAAACCTGGAGGTGCTGAAACTGTCGGGCACCCAGATCAAAAACCTGAAATACCTGGCAAACCTGAGGAAACTGGAGGTGTTTGAGATCTATAACACCAAAATCAGCAACATCGATGTGCTGAACAACATGTCTGGCCTTAAATCAGTGAAAATATTCAATACCAGAATTTCATCCAAACGGATTGAGAAGTTCAAAGCCGATCATCCGGGATGTAAAGTGTATGACTACTAAAACAAAAGGACTATGAAAAAATTGATTTACTTAACTGCAGTGATGATGATGGTTACAATGACAGCTTGCAACGGGACGAAAAAAGAGGAGAAGGCCGATTTCAAATGGCAGACTGAACAGTTTGCCGACTTGCGCATTCTTCGTTACCAGATCCCCGGTTGGGATGAACTCACCCTGAAGCAGAAAGAGCTGATCTATTACCTCTCACAAGCAGCGCTTTGCGGCCGGGATATCACCTACAGCCAGAACTACAAAAACAACCTCCTGGTGAGAAAAACCCTTGAAGCCATCAACGGAAATTACAAGGGAGACCGCTCCACAGAGGAGTTCAACCAGTTTCTCACCTACCTGAAAAGAGTCTGGTTCTCCAACGGCATTCACCACCATTACAGCATGGACAAGTTCTTCCCGGAGATATCGACCGACTATTTTGCCACCCTTTTAGCGGAAGTTCCCGCTGAACAGCTTCCCCTGAAGGAGGGACAGTCGCCGGAGGAGTTCACCGAAGAGATCACCTCCATCATTTTCGATCCCAACGTGGCTCCCAAGCGCGTCAGCCTCGATCCCTCCACCGACCTGATCCAGGCTTCAGCCTGTAATTTTTACGACGGGCTCACACAGAACGAGGTGGAAGAGTACTATGTCCAGAGACGGACGGATGACGAGAAAGCCGGCAAGGATACACGGATCTCCTACGGGTTGAATTCCAAACTGGTGAAGAAGGATGGCCAGATCACCGAGGTGGTGTGGAAACTGGATGGCATGTACTCCCCCGCCATCGAGAAGATCCTTTACTGGCTGGAGAAAGCGGCCACCGTGACCGAGAGCCCGGAGCAGCAAGCCGCGCTGGATAAACTGATTGAATTTTACAAAACAGGCGACCTGGTGACATTTGACGATTACAGCATCCTATGGCTCAACGACCGGAATTCGGATGTCGACTTCATCAATGGATTCATTGAGACCTATGGCGATCCCCTTGCCAGGAAAGCCACCTGGGAGTCGGTGGTGAATTTCAAAGACAAGGAGGCAACCCACCGTACGGAGATCCTGGCGAACCATGCGCAATACTTCGAGGACAACAGTCCGGTCGATCCTGAATTCAAAAAGAAGGAGGTGAAAGGGGTGAGCGCCAAAGTGATCACGGTGGCGCAGCTCGGAGGCGACTGCGACCCTTCCACGCCAATCGGGATCAACCTGCCGAACGCCGAATGGATCCGCAAGGATCATGGCTCCAAATCGGTCACCATGGGAAACATCACCTATGCCTATGACCAGTCATCCCTGGGGAACGGATTCCTGGAAGAGTTTGCCTGTTCTCCGGAAGAGATCCAGCGTCAGCGGGAGTTCGGCTTCCTGGCCGGGAATCTCACTACCGACATGCACGAGTGTCTTGGCCACGGAGCCGGACAACTCCTCCTGGGCGCCAATCCCGATGCCCTGAAGAACTACCATTCCGCCCTGGAAGAGGCCCGGGCCGATCTTTTTGCCCTCTACTACATCATGGATCCCAAACTGATGGAGTTGGGACTGGTACCCTCGATGGAGGTGGGAAAAGCCGAATATGACAATTATATCCGCAACGGCTACCTGACTCAGCTTGTGAGGATCCAGCCCGGTAAGGATGTGGAACAAGCCCACATGCGCGACCGAAAGCTGATCGCCACCTGGTGTTACGAACAAGGGAAGGAGAAAAACATCATCGAACTGGTGGAACGGGATGGAAAAACCTATATCCGGATCAATGATTACGAAGGATTGCGGAACCTCTTCGGAGAATTGCTGAACAAGATCCAGCGGATCAAGTCCACCGGCGATTATGAGGCCGGCAAGGAGCTGGTGGAGAGGTATGGGATTAAAGTGGACCAGGGTCTCCATGACCAGATGCTTGCGAGGTACAAGAAGCTGAACATCTCCCCGTATGCCGGATTTATCAACCCCGTGCTGACCCCGGTGCTGGTGGATGACACCATTTCGGATGTCACGGTAACCTATCCCGATGATTTTGAAAAGCAGATGATCAGCTATTCAACCGATTACTCCTACCTCCCTGCCCGTTGCCAGCATGATTAAACAGTTGATATTCGACTGGGGCGGGACCATTATGATCGATTATGCACTCCCTGGTCCGATGTACCAGTGGGAAAAGGTGGATTGGGTCCCAGGAGCCCGACAGGCGCTGACAGAATTAACGGCCTGCTTCCCGCTCTGCATTGCGACCAATGCACCGCATTCGGGAACGGAAGAGATGATCAAAGCCCTTGAGATGGTGGGCGCAGAGAAGTATTTTACGCATTTCTACTCTTCGAAAGAACTGGGCTACGGGAAACCCGATCCCCGGTTTTTTCTTGCCATTGCCTCGCGCCTTGGGATGGCTCCGGAGGAGTGTCTGATGGTTGGGAACCATTACACCAACGACATCATCGGGGCCAAGGAAGCCGGCATGACGACGGTCTATTTCAATGAGAAGCATCTCACCGGGCCGTTTGAAAAAGCCGACCAGGTGATCGATGACATGGAGGACCTGACAGCAGCCATTGAGGCTGTAGAGGCGAGGCATGCCTCGCCTTCAGCGGGCAGTAGGTCGTAGAGGCGAGGCATGCCTCGCCTTCAACAGGCAGAATTATGAAAAATCACCATATATCCCGCATCCGGCATCCGGCATCCGGCATCTGGTATCGCGCCACGCCAAGGCGTGGTCTTCGCTTCACTACGACATCGCGCATCGCGCCACGCCAAGGCGTGGTCTCCGCTTCGCTACGACATCGCGTATCGCGCATCATTCTGTTGTTTCTGACCCTTTCAGCCGGTGCCCAGACCAATTACCCTCAAACGCTCTTCCGATCGCCGGTGGACATAAAAATCTATCTTTCGGGAACCTACGGGGAGATCCGCCCAAACCATTTTCATTCGGGGATCGATATCCGCACGGAAGGCGTTACCGGGAAACCGGTCTATGCCGCTGCAGACGGCTATGTCTCCAGGATATTTGTCTCCCCATGGGGATTCGGGAAAGCGATTTACATCTATCATCCTGCAGGCTACACCACGGTGTACGGCCACCTCGACCGTTTTCGCGGAGAGATTGCCTCCTATGCTTTGAGACAGCAATATGCCAAAGAGTCCTTTTCGATCGATGAGGAGGTTCCATCAGGCAAGATCCCGGTAAAAAAAGGGGATATGATCGGGTATTCCGGAAACTCAGGCTCATCGGGAGGGCCTCACCTCCACTTTGAGATCCGTGATGCACGAACCCAGGAACCCCTCGATCCCCTCTCCTTCGGAATCCAGGTGGCGGATCATCAGCCGCCTCAGATACGGTGGATAAGGATCTACCCCTATGGGGCCGCATCGATGGTGAACTATACTATCAATCCCAAGTCCTTGCAGGCAACCGGGAAAGGTGGGAGCTATGCCCTTACGGAGAAGGATACGGTGATGGTTTCGGGAGATATCATCTTCGGGATTGAAGCCTATGATTACCTGGATGGCTCCTCCATCCGGTGCGGGATCAAATCAATTGAACTCAAGGTGGATGGGGTTCATGTGTTTGGACAGAGGATCGATCGCTATGCGTTTGCCGATACACGATATGTCAATGCCATCCTTGATTATCCCCAGAACCAGCAGAACAAGCAACGTTACTTAAGGTCTTACATCACCCCCAACAACAAGCTGGATATCTTCAATGACGTGTTAAACAGGGGTGTCGTGAATTTCAGCGACAGCAAAGCGCATAAGGTTCAGTACATCGTAAAGGATGCACATGGCAACACCTCGCAGATTGCCTTCTGGGTGAAAAGCCATCCCCCTGCATCCCTTGGCGCCAGGCCAACCGTGCAGGAACTGCCAGGGAACCTCTTCAGGTGGAACCAGGAAAACAGGTATGAGAATGCCTGGCTTACCTTTACCGTGCCTGCCAACGCGCTTTATGAGGATCTGGATTTTCTATACACCTCTGCGGCGCCCGTCAACGGAAGCTACGCCCGTGTGCATTCACTTCAGAATGAGGAGACACCCCTTCAGCTGCGATGCTCCCTTGCGATCCGGGCTGAATCCCTTCCCCGGTCGCTGGAGGGGAAAGCAGTGCTGGTGAAAGTGGAAAAAGGAGGAAAATTCAGCAGCCAGGGAGGGACTTTCCGCGATGGATTCGTTGAAGGGTCCATCCGTGAATTCGGCAGCTACACGATCAGCGTGGATACCATCCCGCCAAAAATCAAACCGGCCAATATCTTCAACAACAAGAATGTCAGCAAGCAAAGCACGATCGTGGTGACAATCTCCGACGATCTCTCCGGCATTGAGAGCTACCGGGGAACCCTCAACGGCCGATGGATCCTGATGGATTATGATGCCAAGCGCAACCGGCTTGAATACAAATACGATGACCGGATCAAGACAGGAACCAATCAGTTCCGTCTGGTGGTCACCGATGGTGTCGGAAACCGGGAGGAATACAACGTTACCCTTGTCAGGTGAAATAATTTCCTATTTTTGTGATATGGAAGAGACGATCCTTATCCTTGACTTTGGTTCTCAGTACACCCAACTGATTGCCCGACGGATCAGGGAGCTGAATGTCTATTGTGATATCTATCCCTACAATGACATTCCTCCCCTGGGGGCCCACATCAAAGGGGTCATTTTATCAGGAAGCCCATTTTCCGTGAGGGATAAGGATCCGCTGATCCCCGATCTTTCAGGGATTCGCGGCCGTTACCCGATCCTGGCCATTTGTTACGGTGCCCAATACCTCGCCATGGCTTCAGGGGGTGATGTGCTTCCGTCAAAGATCAGGGAATACGGACGTGCCAACCTTTCCTATATCCATCCCGACAGCGAACTGATGAAAGGGATCTCGCAGGGGAGCCAGGTCTGGATGTCGCACGGGGATACCATCCTGAACGTGCCCGACAATTTCTGCATCATCACCTCTACTTCCAGCGTAGACATTGCCGGATACCGGATCAACGGGGAGACCACCTACGGGATCCAGTTTCATCCCGAAGTCTACCATACCACCGAGGGAAGCCTGCTGCTGAAAAATTTCATGGATATCTGCGGGTGCCACCGGTCGTGGACGCCCGAGTCATTCATCGATTCCACCATCCGGGAGTTGCGGGCCAAACTCGGGAATGACCAGGTGGTGCTTGGCCTGTCAGGAGGGGTTGATTCTTCGGTGGCCGGGATGCTGCTGCACGAAGCCATCGGGAAGAACCTGCACTGTATTTTTGTCGACAACGGATTGTTGCGCAAGGATGAGTTCAGCCAGGTGCTGTCCTCCTACCGGCACATGCACCTGAACGTGACCGGGGTCGATGCATCCGAACGGTTTCTCTCCCGCCTGCAGGGCGTCTCTGACCCGGAGAAGAAGCGGAAGATCATCGGCAATGTATTCATCGAGGTGTTTGAAGAGGAAGCCAGAAAGATCAGCGATATCCGCTGGCTGGCCCAGGGAACGATCTACCCGGATGTGATCGAATCCAGATCGGTCAAGGGACCGAGCGCCACCATCAAATCCCATCACAATGTGGGGGGATTGCCCGAACACCTGAACCTGAAGATCGTGGAGCCGCTGAGTTCCCTTTTCAAGGATGAAGTCAGAAAGGTAGGCAACGCGCTCGGGCTGGATCCGCTGATCCTTGGCCGTCACCCCTTCCCGGGACCAGGACTGGCTGTAAGGATCCTAGGTGACATTACACATGAAAAAATCCGCCTGCTCCAGGAGGCCGACCATATCTTCATTGAAGGACTGCGCCGGTTCAATCTGTACGATGATGTATGGCAGGCCTTTGTGGTGCTGCTGCCGATCCAGTCGGTAGGGGTGATGGGGGATGAACGGACCTATGAGAATGTGGTGGCCCTGCGGGCAGTGACCTCCACCGATGGCATGACGGCTGATTGGGCGGACCTGCCCCATGACTTTCTCAGCTGGGTTTCCAATGAAATGATCAACCGGGTCAAAGGAGTGAACCGGGTTGTTTACGATATCAGCTCAAAACCTCCATCAACCATTGAATGGGAATAATTTTCACAGCATGAGATATTTACTCATCGTTGGATCTCTTTTTTTCGCCATTTGCAACGTTACCTTGTCCCAGGATGGCTACGACCAGATCCGGCAGGATCAGGTGCGCACCGTCAACGGAAAGCAGTATTATGTGCACCAGGTGAAAAAGGGCCAAACCCTCTATTCCATTTCCAAAGCCTATGATGTCTCGATGGAAGAGATCATTGCCGCCAACCCGGAGATCAAGCTTGGACTGAAGGCAAATCAAACCCTGCTGATCCCTTCTCCCGGCCAGGAACCCCTGCCGGAATTAACCCCCCTGCCTGACGTGAGTGAGCAGGATAGCCTGGGAACCGACCTGAATGACCTGCCCGGAGAGGAACCTGCTTTAAACGAGCTTCGTAATCCCCTGGTCCATATTCCCTGTACGGTGGAACCGGGTTCCGGAGAAGAGGTCTACAACATAGCATTGCTGATCCATCTTTTCCTGAATGAACAGGATGTCAGGGAAACGGAATTGCGTGCACAGCAACGGACAGATACCTACAAATCTTTCCGTTATATTCAGTTCTATGAGGGTTTGCTCCTCGCTGTGGACTCTCTCAGCAAAACGGGAATGAAGCTGAACCTGTATGTTTACAGCCTTGAAACAAATCCTTCCGCTGTTGGCGAACTCCTGAAAAAACCTGAACTGGAAAAAATGAACCTCATCATCGGGATGATCTTCAACAGCCAGTTTGAGGTGGTCGCCTCCTGGGCCCGCGACCATCAGATCCCGATCGTGAGTCCGGTTTCGGAACGGGAGTCCCAGGTGAACGGCAATCCCATGGTGATCAAGATACGCCCCTCCGCCACTTCCGAACAGGTGGCGGTTAGCGGCTACCTTGCCGAACATTGCCGTTCTGATCATATCGTACTGATCCGAAGCTGGGAGGAGGATGTGAAAAAGATGGCCGACCAGTTGTATGCCTCCTGCCAGGCCCAGGGATTGAACATCACTCCTGGTTCACAGGATGCCGTGATGAAAACCCTCAGCAGGAAAGCTGAGAATGTCGTGGTGGTCTGCTCGAGGGAAAAATCCTTCGTGATGAATGTGCTGTCACAGTTGAATGCCAATACCACCGGATACCGTTTTACCGTGGTGGGGTTGCCCCGGTGGGACCAGTTTGAGGGGATGGATTATCAATACATGGAGAATGCCAAGGGGCACCTGTTTGTCCCCTCCTGGATCGATTATTCCGACCCGGCTGTCAAACGGTTCGTCCTCAGGTTCAGGGAGGACTATAAAACAGAACCGGAAAGCCTTGCTTTTCAGGGATACGATGTGGCATGGTACTTTCTGAACGCCCTGAAATACTTTGGAGCCGGATTTATCAACTGCCTCTCGGAAATACGCTTCAAGGCCCTCCAGACCACCTACCGGTTCCAACAGTACGATGGCAATGGCTGGGAAAACGACAACTGGAAATTACTCTATTACGACAATTATACCCTGACCCCGCTGCCTTGAGGATCGTGGCCCGTTAAAGGACAGGGATCGCAAGTAACGGGACATTGGTGGAGAAGAGGTTTTTCTTTGTGATATTTTTTGTAAAAAGCCGGTAGAAAACGCTTCTTCTATGAGGATGGAAAGCGATCATCCGGATATCATGGTCAGAGAGGTAATCATCAAGGGTCTTCTGGATGTCCTCCCCGGCGCCGACCAGGTCAAAGCAGACCTTCCCTGACTGTTCGAGGTCCTTGAATTCGGATTTCAGCAGCGCCATCTTGTGTTCCTCTCCCTCTTTTCCGGTGAGGAAATGCACCACACAAAGGGTGCTGATAAACGGTTTGAGCAGTTGGTTGACCTGTAGGATCGCTGCGGCATTCCCTTCTGACAGGTCTGCCGCAAACATCACATGCTCAAATCCCATGAATTCCCTGATCTTCGGAACCGTCAGGATAGGAACCCTGGCATGGTTGATGATGTAGGTTGAAACCCTTCCCCAAACATTCACGTTCTGTCCCTCTCCCCGGGTCCCCATCACAACCATCCCGGGAGCGTATTCTTCACATACCATTTTCAGTTCCATCTCGATGTCCCCGCCAACCACCGTGCTTCTAACCCTCACATCGGGGATCTTCCCTTCTGCAATCTTTTTTTCGACGGTTTCATGAAGCTTCTTCATGTTATCTTCCGCCTGGCGGTGCATCTCCTGGATCAGCTCCTCATTGTAGACGGCATTCATGTTCATGCTGTCGGGGAAGGTGGTGTCGGTCAGGATGACCTGATCAAAATAGGTGTGAAAAAGCATGATCTCAGCCTTGTAGGCCGCCGCTATTTTCAGGGCATATAAACAGGTGATCTCCGTGTGCTCGGAGAAATCGACCGGGACAAGTATTTTTTCCATATTACAAATTTAATAGATCGATCAGCCTTTTGCAATTCTTTTTATTGGAGTAATTCTCCATGACGATCTTTTCCCGTTGGGCGATCTCCTCGATGGTATATTCTTTTTCGAACAGGAATGAGATCGAATCACGGAACTGCTGTGGTGTTGAGGCAATGTGGCACACCGGTTCCAGACCGGTCCCGGCAAGCATCGCCGGGTTGACAAGAGCGTGCCGTCCATGAAAAAGGGCATTCAGGAGTTTCAGTTTCAGCCCGGTTGCCTGCATGGTGACCATCAGGTTGATCTGTGCATCCCGGATCAGTCCCGCCATGCGTTCCTCATCGGGATTGGCCTCCAGGCGCATGTTAGGATGCCGTTCAATCTCCCTGACGAGGGATAAAGGTGGATTTAATCCGGCCACCACCAGTTCGGGAAGGGTGTCATTGTAAATCTGACGGATGATGTAACGGACTGCCCGGATGTTCTCGGGAACGCTGAGGTTGCCCTGATAAAGGAGATAGTTGCCTCTTCCGGGCAATGAGTTGATCCGGTCATCACGGTGAAATGAGGGCAAGTATAGGATGTCATTCCCTGGGAATCTCTTCTTCAGATAACGTTCATCCTCCCTGGAGACCACAAGCATCAGGTCGGCATAGCGAAGGTTTCTCTGGTATTGCCTCAGTTTCATGCTTTCCATCAGGAAGAAAGCCCGGTCGCGAAGGGTTGAAGCAGCTTTGAACAGCTGGAAATAATAGTGGTGTTCAATGTTGCTCTCCCGGTAAACCTTTTTACGTCTCCGGAAGGCGGGATCTCCCATCAGAAAGCAGGTGTGCAATCCCTCGAACAGAATCGGAAACTCATCCTGAAGCAATCGTTCCCTCAATGATTCAGAGATCCGGCTGTAAACGATGTAGGGGGTGAGGGAGAGGTGCCGGCTGATACCGGTCAGACGCGGGTAATAGTGGACCTCCTCACACAGAGACCCGAGCTCCTTTGCCGAATCCCGCTGATCATGGAAACAGTGTAAAATAATGCCGACACCGGCCGAGTGCAACGCCCGGATCTTGTAATAGACATCGATCACCCCTCCGTAATTGGGTGGGAAGGGGATGTCAAAACTGACGATATGAAGTTTTTTTTCAGCCATCCAGCAACCTTTTCAGTTTCGGCGCCTCTTTTTCCCAGCAAAGTTCCTCAGCGGCAACTTTAAGGTTTTCCCTGTATACAGCCAGCCGTGATTCATTCATCAGCATCCCGTCAATCTTCCCGGCAATATGGTGCGGATCATGGTTCTCTATGACCTCTCCGATGAAATAGCGGTCAAGAATGGCTTTCATCTCCGGAAAGGGGGAGATCAGCACAGGTACGTTTGCCTGGATGTAATCAAGGAATTTATTCGGCAGGGCGAAGCGGTAGTTCAGACTAACATCCTTCTCAACCGACAAACCAATATCGGCCATGAGGGTATAACGGTAAAGATCCTGAAAGGGGATCTGGCCGGTAAAGATCACCTTCCCGGGAACCTTCATTCGGTTCACAAATTCCCGCAGTGCTTCAAATTTATCCCCCGTACCGGCGATGACCAGCTTTGCATCGCTCCGCAGGTATTTCATCGCCATGATCACCTCCTCAAGCCCACGGTCAAGGTTGACAGCCCCCTGGTAAAGGATCACCTGCTGATGCGGCAGGATCCCCATCGACTCTTTTGACATCGCTTCGCATCCCTGTTTTCTGATAGGGACATTCCGGATCACGGTGATGGCATTCCCGTACTCATCCCGGTAGAGCTTTGCAATGGAATCGTTTACCGCAGTGACCAGCTCAAGCTTCGGGAAGATCAGATCTTCGATCCATTTCCAGATCCTGATCGTCGTTCTGCGTCCGACAAGTTCAGGGACCCCCCTGAAAAATTCGTGACAGTCGTGGAGCAGCCTCACACGGGGGGATGAACGAAAGGAGAACAGATTTTTGATCCTTACGGCCAGGTAACAGGCGGGGAGGGTGTCGAGGTCGTTGGAAACGATCAGGTTGGCTTTGCGAGAGAGCAGAAAGAAAAAGAGCCGGACATTGAAATTGGCGTAAAAGAGAGGCCCCCTAATGAAACACAACCGCATACGGTGCAGGTGATAGGCCCGGGGCTGCAAGGGAAGGCTCCGTTTCAGCTTTCGGCCTACCAGAAGCACCTCGAAGCCGAGGTCCAGCAGGGTCAGGCAGGTACGGTTGACCCGCTGATCGGTGGTCAGGTCGTTGGTTACACAGACGATGGCGGGGTTGACCGGCATGACAGGCTTTCTTCATCAACGGTGATGCAAGTTAATTATTTTTATACTTTTGATCTGTTATGAAACTTCAGGAGAATAAATCCCTTCACCAGGAGCATACGTTCCGGCTTCCTTTCTCGGCAAGGTACTTCGCCGAGATCAACCTGGAGGAGGAGGTGTCACCCCTTTTGTCATCATTGAAAACTGAACACCATCCCTTGCTTGTGCTGGGGGAAGGAAGCAATGTGCTCTTTACAGCTGATTTTCCGGGAACCGTCATCCGTCTCAACACCAAGGGCATTACGGTGAGGCAAGAAGATGATAATGGCATCACCCTCCGGGTTGCAGGAGGGGAGGTGTGGGATGATGTGGTTGCTTACTGTGTGGAGAGGGGATGGGGAGGGATCGAAAACCTTTCGTTGATCCCCGGCAGGGCGGGTGCCAGTCCGGTGCAGAATATCGGAGCATACGGGGTGGAACTGAAAGAGGTATTGCAGGAACTGGAGGCCATTCACCTGGAGAGTGGTGAAAAAAAGATTTTTTCACGGGATGATTGCCGCTTCGGTTACCGTCAGAGTATTTTCCTCACCCTCCTCCGGGGGCAGTATTTAATCCTGAACATCTACCTTCAACTCACAAAGAAACCGGAACTGAAGCTGGACTATGGATCCATCCGGGAGGAGTTGGAGCGGGATGGGATTACCGCTCCGACCATCCGGGATGTTCGGGAGGTGGTTTGCAGGATCCGGCGAAGCAAACTCCCCGACCCGAAAGTCACCGGAAATGCCGGCAGTTTCTTCCGCAATCCGGTCATCAGGACGGATCAGTTCATGAAACTCAAGTCTCAATATCCCGAGGTGGTCAGCTATCCTGATCCAGATGGTGTCAAGCTATCGGCGGCCTGGCTGATCGAACGCTGCTCCTGGAAGGGCAAGCGGGCAGGAGATGCCGGCGTGCATCCGGATCAGCCACTGGTTCTGGTAAATTACGGGAATGCCACAGGGGAGGAAATCCTTAACCTCGCCTCCATGATCCGTCAGTCTGTCCTCGCCCGCTTCGGCATCCTGCTGGAACCCGAGGTCAATATCGTGTAATGGCGGGGCGTTATTGTAGAGACGAGGCATGCCTCGTCTCTACAATACCACGATTTTTCCTGTGATCCGGATACGGTTCCCTTTCATCTCCACCAGGTAGACTCCTGCAGGGATTCTCGTGATATCGGTGAGCTCTGCCAGCCTGATAGAATGATCTCCCTTTTCCATACTGCCTATGACAGTGGCATTAACACTGACCGGCTTCCCGTCGATGGCGATGACAGAGCATGTCACCTGATCGGGTTCCGGAAGGTAAAAACGGATGATGCTGCTTTCCGTGACGGGATTCGGGCTGACAGTAAGGTGTCCGTTCCTGACCAAATGCCTCTTTTCGATCCCGACAAAAATATCATCCAGATTGGCTGAATAGGTGGAGAGACCATAGGTGCCTACCACAATCTTGCGTGTGGGCCCATGCACTTTCAGGGCATAGGTGGGGACAGCCGGAAGGTCCGTCCAGATCCATTGCCAGGTGTCTCCGCCATCCATCGTGCCATACAATCCGGCATCCGTGGCAACGATCAGCACACCGGCCACATCAGGATCGGCAACAATATCATTCACGGGAAATTCAGGGAGGTTCCCGGAGATCGATACCCACGTTTGTCCCAGGTCGGATGTCTTGTAGACATGGGGCAGGGGTTCGTCCCACCGGAAGCCCGACAGGGTGACATAGAGGGTTTGATCGTCAAAGGGGTCTGGCGTCACGCGCGTGATCCAGCGATCAGGAAGGCCTGCAGAGATGTCATTCCAGGTCAGGCCGTCGTTCGTGGAGACCTGCACCTTCCCGTCGCCGGTGCCGGCAAATACGGTGGATGGGGTCACCGGTGAAACAGCCAGCGTGGTGATAGTATGGAAATACTGGTTGGTCCCCTGGGTAAGGTCGCCGCTGATCGGGGTCCAGTTGCTGCCCCGGTCGAATGACTTCCACACCCTGTAGGTCCCGAAATAAAGAATGGAAGGATCTTCGGGATGCATCACCAGGGGCGCCGACCAGTTAATACGATCGTAGGCCCACGCATCTCCGATATATTGCATATTGCTGCCACCGTTTGTCGATCTGTACAGGTTCCCCCACTGATACTCGGCGTAGATGATGTTCGAATTGGTATAATCCACCAGCGTGTACATACCGTCGCCCCCGAGGATCGGCTGCCAGTCGTTCAGGTTGCCGGTGAGGGTGCGGATCGTATTGTTGTCCTGCGTGCCGCCGTATATCCGGTTGGGTAACTGGTAATCCACGTCAATGGCGTAGAACTGGGTGAGGGGCAGATTGTTGATCTTGTTCCAGGTGAGTCCGTAATTGTCGGTGGAATAGAGTCCTCCATCGTTTCCTTCGAGGATGGTGTAAGAGGCTTCATCGATCACCATCGCATGATGGTCCACATGGTTGTTTATGGCCGCTTCATACCAGCTGGCGCCTCCGTCTGATGAGCCATAAAGGGGGACTCCCATGACAAACACATGCTGGGGATCATTGGGGTCAACACGGATCTGTCCGAAATACCAACCGAAATTGCTCATCATGCCATACAATGTTCCGTCGTTGGTCCTTGTCCAGGAATCGCCTCCATCACTGGTTTTGAATACGGCCACTTCATAATCGGGAAGGTCATACACCGCATAGAGGACTTCAGGGTGCGATTGGCAGATGGTCAGGCCGATCCGGCCGACATCCTCTCCCGCCATCAGGCCGTTGGTCAGCTCCGTCCAGGTATCCCCCCCGTCAGTCGTTTTCCAGATCCCCGAGGTCGCACCGAAGGAGTTCCGGTATTCTAATCCGCGGGTCCGTTCCCACATGGCGGCGTAGAGGATATCGGGATCGGTGGGATGTTGCACCAGGTCGATGGCGGCAGTCGAATCGGTGAGGTAGAGCACCCTGTCCCAGGTAGACCCGCCGTCGATGCTGCGGTATACTCCCCGCTGGTCGTTGTAAGAGAAGAGGTACCCACAGGCAGCCACAAAGACCCGCTCCTCATTGGAATAATCCACGATGATCCGGCCGATGTAGGCCGAACTTTCCAGTCCTATATGCTGCCAGGTCTGGCCGGCGTCTAACGATTTGTAGATCCCGTTACCCCAGAAGCTGAAGCTGGAGGAGTTGGCTTCGCCGGTTCCTACATAAAGGATATCGGTGTTGGTTGGGTTAATGGCGATATCCCCGATGGAAACCACCGGAATATCACCGAAGAGATTGGTCCAGGTGGTCCCTCCGTCTGTGGTCTTCAGCACCCCGCCCGTGGATCCGCCGATGTACATGGTTTGAAAGTCTCCGTCGGGAACCTCGATATCGGTGATCCGGCCTCCGATGTTGGTGGGGCCCGTAAAGACCCAGGGCGTGTTTCTCACCATTCCCTGATCGATCAGCGATTGTGCCTGTGCCATGGCATCCTGGTAAACTTCGGGACGGATGCGGTCATAGGGATAGATCCGCTGCAGCGCCATCCAGTCGTTCGGGGTGACGGAGGGGCGGTTAAGTTGTTTGCTGTTGAGATCCAATGAGTTGTCGAGCCGGTTGGCATACCAGGAGACCAGCGTGATCATCGCTATCAGGGCAATTGTGAAGAATGCAGATACGCTCCCTGGCTTGTGGAAATGAATGGTTTTTCTCATGATAAAGGGGTAAGGGGTTATTCAGGTTATGCTGTTTTCAGTGCGCCGATCAGTTCATTCACATCGGCAATCCATTTTCTTCTAAGGTAGGCTTCAATACCGTCCACAATGTTCACGGAGGTCAGGGGATCAATGAAGTTGGCTGTTCCTACCTGAATCGCGGAGGCACCGGCTAAAAGGAATTCAATGGCATCGGTGGCATTTGTGATGCCTCCCAGGCCGATCAGGGGAACCTTCACAGCCTTATGCACCTGCCAGACCATGCGAAGTGCCACCGGCTTGATGGCAGGGCCGGATAACCCGCCGGTGATGGTGGAGAGGATGGGGTGCTGGCGTTCGGCATCGATGGACATCCCCAGGAGGGTGTTGATCAGCGTGATGACATCGGCTCCGCCGTCCACTACGGCTTTCGCCAGATCGGTGATGCTGGTCACATTGGGTGAAAGCTTGACCATCAACACCTTTTTGTAGACATCGCGAACCGCACGGGTTACCTCGGTCGACATTGACGGAACCGTTCCGAAGGCCATCCCGCCCTGTTTGACATTCGGGCAGGAGATGTTCAGCTCGATGGCCGGGATCTTTTCCAGTTCGTTGATCCTGGCTGCCACCTCAACATACTCTTCTATGGTTGAACCGGATACATTTACAATGACATGTGTGCCGAAATCCTTTATCCTCGGATAGATCTCCCTGACGAAATGATCCACCCCTTTGTTTTGCAACCCAACCGAGTTGAGCATCCCCGAAGCTGTCTCCGCCATCCGGGGATAGGCATTTCCCTCCCGGTTGGAACCGGTCACGGCCTTTACAAAAATCCCTCCAAGCTTCCCGGGATCAAAAAAATCCACGAATTCCTCACCGTAACCAAAGGTTCCTGAAGCTGTTGATACCGGATTTTTAAAAACCAGCCCGGCAATATTAACACTAAGATTTATCATTCAAACTAAATTCTAAGTAGGTTTCAAGTTTACTCACGAGAACCTTTATTTTCAAAGGAGTTCGTGAATGCTTCGCATTTCAGGTTTCAGGTTTCTAACTCTCACACCCTTACTGCCCACTGCCTACGGCTCAGTGTCTACTGCCAGTTCAACCGTTTTGTATTAAATACAGGTCCCTCCATGCATACACGCTCGTTCCCCTTGTCCGTTTCCGTTACACAACAAAGGCATACGCCAAAGCCGCAGGCCATGGTGTTTTCCAGGGAAACCTCGCAGTCGACCCCGTGCCTCCTTGCTATGCGGGCCACCGCCTGCATCATGGCCTCCGGGCCGCAGCAATAGATTTTTTCGAAAGGCAGGTGTTCTTTCTGCAGGATGGAGTGATCCAACACCAGCCCGCATTCCCCTTCGGTTCCGTCATCCGTGGTAATAAACACCTCCCCGGAAGCTGCATAGGCTTCGATCTCCGACACCTCCTCCTTCGTCCTGAACCCAACGAGAATAGTTGGCCGGATCCGGTTTTTGTTCAGGAACTGGGCAAGGAAAAGCAACGGAGCCACGCCGCATCCCCCTCCGATGAGCAGGACATGGCTGACAGATGGAAGCGAAAAGGAGTTGCCGAGGGGGTAGATGGTGTTGAGCTGGTCGCCTTTTTTCAGCGTACTGAGATGATAGGTTCCCTCCCCTTTGATCTGGATAAGCAATCGGATGCTGCGTCGGGAATAGTCCACCTGGTGGATGGAAAACGGACGCCGCAGAAAGGTGGAAGGGGAATCCTTCACCTGAACCTGTACAAATTGCCCCGGCAGCATCAACGGGAGAGGCTCCGGGGCAATCAGGTCGAGCAGGAAATGACGTTTGTTCAGGGGGATGTTACTGGCAACGGTAAGGTCCTGAACGGTTTTCTTTATCTCCATGCAGTGAACCGGTAATTAGTAGGCTAAACGGGATTGGCACTCAAATACAACCTCTTTGTACTTCCTTAATACACGATCCCAATCACGAAACAGTTCATCACTCTTTACACTGGTTTGCGGTTTCTGGGATTCTTCACTTACCAGTTTGATCTTGTATGTAAGGGGATTGGTGCTTCCCAACTTGACAATCATGCGTGTACGGATCGTGTTTTTCTTGAAGGTCTGCACTGTCCAGGCAGTTCGGAGATATCCAGTCTCACGGTCGGTCACCTCAATCACATCAAAGTAGGAGGTGATGATCTGACTTAGAAGCTGCCAGGCTTCCAGTTCCGATTTATTGGTCTTGACTTCGATATCTATGTTGGCGACATCCGTGGCTTCCGAAGCATCGTAGGCATCATCTTTCTGAAGGACGAGGTTGTAATTCTTCGGGGGTGGGGCGAAATCCGGCTTGTTGCAGAACTCGATCAGTTCGGTAAGGTAGGCCGTTTTCTCCACTTTGACGGTAATGCAAGCATAGGCAGGAACAATGATATCCATCTGTCCGGTACCCATCAGGCGTCCATCGATGAAAATTTTTGCATCGGCTTCCGAAACAACAAAATGCACTTTCTTCTTTGCAGCCATCGCATCAGATCCGCTGAGGAAGATCAATATCGCGATGAATACGGATGATAAGATGATTTTTGTTTTCATATTTGTAATTTTAATTAGTTAATTTTCTGGATTTAACACTCAAAGATAATCAATTTATCCTTTATTCCATCTCCTCTTTCGTCTCTTCCTCCTCCGTGAAATCCAAAAGCTGGTGCTTCTGCAACAGGTTGTACCAGGTCAGGATTTTCCGGATGTCAGAGGCGTAAACACGTTCCTGGTCGTAATCCGGCACGATCTCGAGAAAGAATTGCTGCAGCAGGGCCGGCGCCGATTTCGGATCGAGGCTCTCTTTTTCCTGAAGCTGGTCATGAATCTTCTTCAGCACCTTTTTCAACGGAAGGTCTTCTCCGGTGGTGAAGAGACTGATCTCCTCCAGCGAACTGATTTTCTCATGGCCAAAGGCAGGGAACCGCTTCTGATCGATGAGCGATTCAACGATCACGGCATTTTTTGTCTGGGAGATCATTTTATAAAGGCCAGGTTTTCCGGAAATGGATAAGATTTTACTCAGGTCCATGGCAGGGATTTTTTACAAAAATACAAAAATTGAGGATAATGAGGGTTGTTGGGTGCCAGGGAGGATTAGGTCATTAGGTCATTAGGAAACCTCCAATATCCAACATCCAACATCTTATATCGACAATCGACAATCGACGATCGACAATCACTCAATCACCCGGTAATTCCTGTATTCTCCGATCCTCCAGCCTGTGAGGGCTTCGATCCGGTCGAGCATTTTGTGCCGGAAACTGAGCGGTCTCACCCCATGTTGTGGTTCAAAGTCCCAGTTTTTCTTTTCAATTCGCGGAAGGAGCAGGGCCGGGTGCGTGCCTGTGAACCGTTTCAGGGCATTGATCACGGTATAATCAAATTCCTGTTCCGTTGAGATATTCTCCCGGATCCATGTTTCGTCGTGCCAGAATTTGTGAAATTCCTGCTGTTTGGCCTGCTGTGCTGTTGGTTGCTTGACCCATCCGTAATGGTAAATCCAGGCATCCAGGGGTTTGACCCGGATCTTCTCTTCGCCCCGGCGGAATCCCTGGGCATCTTTGTATGACCGGATGCCGATCCCGGGCCGTATGATCCTGACTTCCCGCCGGTACCACTTCCTGGAATTGCCTGTCCAGTCGTAGGAACCCCAGAAATGAAGGTAATTGAAGAGAAGCCCTTCCACTTCGGGATGATCTTTCCATCGCTCCATCCCGGCGAGGATCTGTTCGCTATATGCTTCATGCACCACCTCGTCTGCCTGGATGCAAAAGGCCCAGTCGGAATCAGCGGAGACCGCATCCAGCGCTTTGTTTGTCTCCTCCGCGAGCACCTGCCCCCCTTCACGAAGGGATTCGTCCCAGTGGGTGTCAATGATACGGATCTTTCCCGGATGGATGGAGGCAATCAACTCGCGTGTGCCGTCGTCTGAATCACCGACCGCAACCACAACTTCATCACAGAAAGGCAGAAGGGAAGAGATGGACTCCACTACCGGGTAGTCATATTTGATCGCGTTGCGAACGATGGTGAAGCCGGAGACTTTCAACTCATAACTTGATTATCCCGATATAGTTTTCCGGGGTGATCCGCTTCAGTTCCACTTTGACGCTCCTGGTGATCTTCAGGCTGTCGATGAAGTCATGAAGAGATTTCCGGTTGATGGCCGTCTTGCCACGGGTGAACTCCTTGAGGGCTTCATACGGATTGGGATACCCTTCGCGCCGGAGAATGGTCTGAATGGCTTCAGCGATTACTGCCCAGTTGCTGTTGAGATCCTGCTGCAATTTTTTCTCATTGAGCAGCAGTTTATCCAATCCTTTGAGCAATGATTTCATCCCCAGCAGCATATGGGCCATTGGCACGCCAATGTTTCGGATCACTGTGGAATCGGTCAGATCACGTTGCAGGCGCGAGATGGGCAGCTTTGCCGAGAGAAATTCAAACAGGGCAATGGCGATACCAAAGTTGCCTTCTGAATTTTCAAAGTCGATGGGGTTTACTTTGTGCGGCATTGTGGAGGATCCGGTCTCCGTTTTCCTGATCCGTTGTTTGAAATAGTCCATCGAGATATAGCTCCACAGATCCCGGTCGAGGTCGATCAGGATCGTGTTGATCCGCTTCAGGTTGTCGAAGAAGGCAGCCATGTTGTCGTAGTGGTCAATCTGTGTTGTGGTTTGAAGCCGCTCCAGCCCCAGGCTTTCAAATACGAACTTGTTGGCGAACTTCACCCAGTCGGTTTTTGGGAAGGCGATGGCATGCGCATTGAAATTACCGGTGGCGCCGCCGAACTTCCCCGAAAAGGGGATAGTCTCCACCAGAGCCATCTGCTGAGACAGCCGCTCCACAAAAACATAAAGCTCTTTCCCGACGGTAGTGGGAGAGGCGGGCTGTCCGTGTGTATGGGCCAGCATCGGTACCTTTTGCCAGTCGGCGCTCTTGTAGAGCAGGTTGTAGTGGACCTCGGTGAGGGCCGGCTCCAGCACCTCCTCCCACGCATCCCGCATCGCCATGGAGAAAGCGTTGTTGTTGATGTCCTGGGAGGTGAGGCCGAAGTGGACGAACTCCTTGAAGGCGCCTAATCCCAGCTGCTCAAAATGCTCTTTGACAAAGTACTCAATGGCTTTTACATCATGGTTGGTCTCCGCTTCCATTTCCTTTACCCTGACGGCATCTTCCGGCATGAAGTTCTTGTATAGCTTCCTCAGTTTCGAAAAATCCCGTTTGCTGAAAGCCTTAAGCTGGGGCAGGGGAATGCCGCAAAGGGCGATGAAGTATTCCACCTCCACCCGGATCCGGTACCGGATGATCGAGGCTTCGGAAAAATAATCGGAAAGCCGCTCCACCTGTTTCCGGTAACGTCCGTCAACCGGTGAAATAGCAAAAAGTGAACTGTCCATTGCAGGAGGAATTAATAAAGGTCAAATATAGGATAATTTTTCCTTTCAAGAATAATGGAAATGGGATAGGGGATAGGAGATGGGAGATGAGAGATAGGAGCTGGGAGATGCGTGATGCGCGATGTCAGTGCAGTAGGCAGTTGACCCACAAGATACCGCTTTAACCTATAATTTCGCTATTTCGCCATTTCGCTATTTC